>Ga0123333_10000586_pt1 | contig 40300 bp, 26 predicted proteins | sample BioC12SIPDNA_3_FD_89957 | JGI IMG/M metagenome (GOLD analysis project Ga0123333, IMG submission 89957) | Anaerobic biogas reactor microbial communites from Washington, USA - Biogas_R2_B C12 SIP DNA | ecosystem: Engineered > Bioreactor > Anaerobic > Unclassified | place: Washington, USA...
AGCGCCTGCTGGATCAGCATTTCGGTGTGCGTGTCAACCGAGGATGTAGCCTCATCAAGGATAAGAATAGGAGCATCCTTCAGGACCGCTCGCGCGATGGCCAGACGCTGTTTCTGTCCGCCAGACAGCTTCACGCCTCGCTCGCCGATAATTGTATCGTATTCTTCGGGAAGGTCCAGCAGGAATTCGTGCGCATTGGCGACCTTCGCCGCCTCAATCACCTCTTCATCAGTCGCATCGGGTCGCCCGAACAGGATGTTGTCGCGGGCCGTGCCGTGGAACAGGAAGACATCCTGGAGCACAATGCTGATCTGCTGGCGCAGGCTCTTGAGCGTCAGGTCGCGAATATCATGGCCGTCGAGTGTGATGCTCCCCTCACGCACATCGTAGAAGCGCGGGATCAGGCTGGCCATGGTGCTCTTCCCCACACCCGTCGGGCCGACCAATGCCGCTACGTGCCCCGCGGGAATCCGAAGATCGATGTTCTGTAGCACCGGCTGCCCCTCAACATAATGGAAGCTGACGTTGTTGAAGGCAACCTCGCCCAACGCCCGCCCTGGCAGCGCCAGGGCGTTGGGGCGCTCCGCTACGTCCGGTTCCTCCTGCAACAACTCGGACACGCGTTCGGCTCCTGCCATCGCGTGCTGGATATTCTCCCAAGCACCGCTCAACGCCCTCACCGGCTGGTAGAAGTGGTTCAAGTAGAGGAAGAAGGCCACCAGCTCATCCAGAGGAAGCGTCTGGCGCAGGACCATCCGTCCGCCGAAGTAGATCAGCACGATCGTCCCGAGCGACGACGCGAACCCGACAAAGGGATGGAAGGTGGCCATGAGCCGCAGCGCCTTGAGCAACGAATCACGGTAGCGGCTGATGTGGGCCCCGATGCGATCCGCCTCGATATCCTCACGGGTAAAGGCCTTGATCTCGCGAATGCCCGAGAGGTTGTCATTGAGCGTTGCGTTCAGGTCGCCCAACTCCTTCTGCCGCTCGCGAAACGCAGGGCGAACGTACTTGGTGAAGCCCCGCGCAGCAAACACGATCAGGGGGATCGGCACCAACGTCAGCAGCATCAGTTCCCAGCTGTAGCTCACAAGGATCGCGGCGACGCCCACGAACATCAGGACGTTGACGATCGTGTCCGGGATGGCATGCGCGATGAGCGTCTCGAACATGTCCGAGTCGTTAACCATCCGCGACATCAGATCGCCCACTTTTTGGTCCTCGTAGAAGCGGAGCGACAGGCGCTGGAGATGGCGATAGACGTGCCGGCGCGCATCGGCGACAGCCCCCCAGCCTGCGACGTGGGCCATATAGCTGCGCGTGAACTGCAGCACTCCGATCAACAGGAATAGACCCAGAGCCAGCAACGCCAGACTGCCGATAGTGCGGCCTGACTGGGCTAGGTTGCTGGGATCCTGAACGATGGTGATCATCTTCTTGATGATCTGCGGCTCAAGTAGCTGTGCTCCCGTAAGGAAGAACATACTCAACACGGTCGCCAGCAACGCCCCACGGTAGTTCTTGGTGTAGACAAAAAGGAATCTAAGTGTTTTCATACCCAACCTTCGCAATTCAGTATAGTCAAGGTCCTCATTTCACTCCACAACAACATCGACAAACTGCCGCTCATACAGTTCACGGTACAGACCGCCAAGAGTCAGCAAATCCTCGTGTGTACCGCGCTCCACGATTTTCCCGTCATCAATCACGCAGATGAGATCGGCATTGCGAATTGTACTCAGTCTGTGTGCAATGACCACAGCGGTGCGACCAGCCAGCAGCCGATCCAAGGCGTCCTGGATCAGGCCCTCCGTCACAGTATCCACACTCGAGGTCGCTTCGTCGAGAATCAGGATGCGAGGGTCTGCCAGAACCGCTCGCGCAATGCACAGAAGCTGCCGCTGCCCAAGGGAGAGGTTAACGCCCCCCTCCTGGATTGGGGTGTCGTAGCCCATAGGGGTCGCGACGATGAAGTCGTGAGCATTGGAGAGCCGCGCTGCCTCCTCCACCGCCTCGTCAGACGCTTCGGGGTCGCCAAAGCGGATGTTGTCGGCGATGGTGCCGGCAAAGAGGAACGGATCCTGGGGCACAATCCCCATCTGGCGCCGCAAGGAGCGCTGTTGAACGTCGCGTACGTCAATGCCGTCAATGAGTACGGTTCCGTCCGTTACCTCATAGAAGCGAGCGATGAGGTTGGAGATCGACGTTTTACCCGCGCCGGTAGGCCCAACCAGAGCCACAGTTTGGCCGGGCTCGATCGTCAGGTCCACGTTGCGCAACACCGGCTCTCCCGCACGGTACTCAAAGGTTACATCACGCAGCTCGACGTGGCCTTCGATCTCCGGCATCGGGGTTGCGTCGGGGGCGTCGGGCACGCCGGGCTTGGTATCGAGCAGTTCGACGACGCGCTCACCGCCCGCCATCGCCGCCTGCATCGTTGTGTAGAGCTGGCTCAGCTCACGGATAGGCTGGAAGAAGCGAGTGACATAGGATAGGAAAGCCACCACGGTACCGAGCGTCAACGCCCCGCGGGCAACGTCACGGCCGCCAAACCACAGAACCACCGCCGTCGCCAGCATTCCCAGAAACTGCACCACCGGCATAAAGACAAACGACAGCGACATCGCCCGCACGTGGGCGTCGCGGTTCGCCTGGTTGACCTCGTCGAAGCGCTCCTGTGTAGCGCCCTCCTGGGCAAATGCCTGGATGACGCGCATTCCCGCCAGATCCTCCGCCAGGTCGCCCACCACTTCGGCAACCGCCGAGCGCGTCTCGCGGAACGCTACCTTTGCGTGCCGTGCGAAGACCGAGGTCGCGATGACCATCAGCGGCACGACGGCGAAACTGATCAGCGCCAGCCGCGGGCTCATCGACACCATCACTACGATGATGCCCACCAGGGTCAGCACATCGCCAGCAAGGGTGATCAGTCCCTGCGAGAGCAGATCGTTGATCACGCCCACATCGCTGAAGACGCGCGAGATCGTCACGCCGATGATGTGCTTATCGTGATAGCCCAGGTGCAAGTCCTGGAGGTGGCGGACCAGCGTGCCCCGCATCTCGGCCAACACCTGCTGCCCGGTTCTCGAGAGCAGATACTGCTGGGCGCCGCTGGTCACATAGAGGACCACAAACGAGCCCAAGAGAACCAGCGCAATGCGATCCAGACCCGCGATATCGCCACTGACAATGTGCTGGTCGATTGCGACCTTCATCAGATAGGGCACAGCCAGGCCCAACCCCGAGGAGACAACCATCAGCACGAACGATCCCACCATACTGCGCCAGTGAGGCTTCAGAAAAGCCAGAAGGCGCGCAACCACCTTGGCATCCCACGCCCGCCCACGGGCGTCCTCATCCTCCTCACCGAAACTCCGCAGAATGCCGCCGGGGCCACGGCCTATGCTCGTTGTACCCACTGAGAAACTCATCGAGGTTCTCCTTATCAGGCGCGGCTGATTGCCGCACCAACCGTTTCCGAAGATGCCTTGAGCGCCTGTTGTCGCAGCACCAGCAACTCCTGGACCTCCCGAGGCCGCAACTGGCGCTCGTAGATCTCGCCGTAGAGCCCCGAGGTTCGCAAGAGCTCGTCATGGGTCCCCCGGGCGACAACCCGGCCCTTGTCCAGCACCAGGATCTGATCGGCCATACGAACGGTGCTGAGCCGCTGGGCAATGACGAAGGAGGTACGCCCTTGCATCAAGCGCTCCAGTGCCTTCTGAATCAGCCGCTCGGTCTCCGTATCCACGCTCGACATCGCGTCGTCGAGGATCAGGATGCGCGGGTCCTTGAGCAGGGCACGGGCAATCGCGATGCGCTGCTTCTGCCCGCCAGAAAGCGTTGAACCTCGTTCGCCAACCCTGGTGGCGTAGCCGTCGGGCATCTCCATAATGAAGTCGTGAGCCTGGGCCGCCTTGGCGGCCTCGATCACTTCCTCTTCGTTGGCACCCGGCCGGCCAAAGGCGATGTTCTCTCGAACGCTGGCCGCAAAGAGCGTCGTCTCCTGCAAGACGATCCCGATCTGATCGCGCAGGCTGTTCAACGTCACGTCACGGATGTCGTAGCCGTCGACCGTGACGCGCCCGCCGGCCACGTCATAGAAGCGCGGGATCAGGTTGATGATCGTGGACTTCCCCGAGCCGGTCGTGCCCAGGAGAGCGATGATCTCCCCCGACTGTGCCTCGAGGTCGATGCGATCCAGCACGGTGCGCCGGCCGAAATAGGCGAAAGTCACTTTCTCAAACCGGACGTGGCCTTCGATCGGGGGAAGCTCTATGGCGTTGGGTGACTCCTTTACCTCAGACTCTGTGTCGAGGATCTCGAAGATGCGCTCCCCGCTGGCGGCAGCTTCGGTCAGGAAGGGGATCATGCGCCCCAGCGTCCGCACAGGACCGGCGAGCTGTACCATATAGGTGTTAAAGGCGACCAGCGCGCCAATCGTGAGCCCGCCCTGGACCACGAGTCTCCCACCATACCAGATGATGAAAATGGTGACGATGTTGGTGATCAGCACCACCAACGGGTCATTAATCGCCCGCACGCGTGCCGACTCACTGGCCATAGCAAACCAGGTGTCGTTCTGCGCCTTGAAGCGCTCGATCTCGGCGCTCTCCTGGGCGAACCCCTTGACGATGCGAGCGCCGCGCAGGTTCTGTTCCACCCAGGAGGTCATCTCGGAGATGCGGTCGCGCAGAGCCCGCCACACCGGACGCATCTTCGCCGAATAGCGGGTGGCCTGCACCAACAACACCGGCATCGAGAGCAGCGAGAGCAACGCCAACCTCGGGTTCATCACGGTGACAATGATGACGGTGACGATAAGCATGATCGCGCCTTCGACCAGCCGCATCGTCGCTCGCCCGTTGAGAAAGCGTAGCCGCTCGACATCTTGCATCACACGCGAAAGCAATTGCCCCGCTTCATTACGGTCGTGATACGAGAAAGAGAGCGAGGTCACCTTCTTGTAGATTTGGTTGCGCAGGTCGTACGCCACGTTCTGCGAGGCCTGTTCGATCCATTTACCCTGGAAGTAGCTGAGGATGCCCTGCAAGACCGTCAGGCCCAAGAGCAGGACCACCATCCAACTAAGGACATCCAGCTCCTGGTTGCCGATCCCGCGGTCCACGATCCGCTGGATGATCTGCGGGTTAACCATGGTCAGGGCATTGATCACGAATACGAGGACGTAACCACCAAGAGCTAGCTTCCAATGGGGGCGCAGATAGCCGAAAATGCGCAGGATGGTCTTTGAATCGGCAACAGGTTGAGGGGGAGTCGCAGTATCATTGGAACTCATTAGGGTCAATCTCCATTATGCGGATAAGATCTGAAAGGGCCTCGTCCAACCGCGCCAACTGGTCCTCGGATAGAGCTTGAACACGCTCTCGTAACAAGGGAATCCCGCCCAGAGCCGTTTCTTCTGCCAGCCGCGTGCCCTCCGGTGTGAGCCCCACATATACGACGCGTGAGTCTTCCTTGGAGCGCCGTCTGGCGACATAGCCGGCCTCTTCCATACGGGAGACCAATTCGGAGGTGGAGCTGGCGCTGATGAAGAGATACTCGCAGATCTGACCTATCGTCATGGGGCCAACCTCGTGGAGGCGCCGCAACGTGGAGAGCTCCCGGCCCCGAACACCTTCGCACTGCATCCTACGCCCATAGCGGCGTACATAGCGGTAGAGCACAACGAACTTCTGCGCAGCATCGAGCTGCGAATCACTCAGCGCGATCGGTGCTTGGACCTCGCCAGAGCCGACGGCTTCCGTTCTGACGGCTTCCGTTCCGACGGCCTCCGCTGCAACGACGTCCGTTGTGGCGGACGCGCCGCCTGGCGTGTCTGCTGCTATGGCATACTCTGGCTTCTGGGTCACGCGCTACCTCCGCGGTGTTCTGGAATCTTCGATACCGAATATTTCGGCGCCGAAATATGTTATCACGCTGTGGCAGTTTCGTCAAGGGCACGACCACAGTGAGTCCGGGGAAGCTGGGATGGAAGGGACGATAATACCCTATGATCGGGCACCGAGGGGGAACTACAGAGTACGGGCAGCGCCGCGTGCAGCGCTGCCCGTACGGCACGTCACATCGCGGCCAGTTCCGTGAAACCGACCTGCGCCATCGCGGCCCTGAAGTCGGCACGGCGCTCCTGGGGGATCGCGGCCCGCGGCAAGCGTGGCTCTCCGCAATCGAGCCCCAAGATGCGCAGCGCCTCGAAGAGCGCTCCGAAGATCCCAAAAGCCTGCAAGACCCGCGTCACCCGGTTTGCGCGCACCTGCCAGTCTCGCGCTGCTAGCAGGTTACCCTCTTCGTAGCTGGCACGAATAGCGCGGTACACGCCGGGCATCAGGTTAAGGGTGCTGCCGATACAGGCTGGCGAGCCGAACATCGCCGCAAAGAGACATTGCTGGTCCATACCCGAGAAAATCGTCCACCCTTCATACCCAAGGTCAACGATGGCCTCGAGTTCGTACATATCCGGGCCGGTGTACTTTGCCCCTGCCACATTCGGGATGCGCGACAGGAGTTCGCGCATCAGCGACAGCGCGTCGGTCTCACCCCCGAAGAGATAGGGATAGAAGGGCACATCGGGAACGGCCCGAGCGATGGTCTCGTAGTGCGTATGGGTCTCGTCAAGGCCGCGACCAAAGGGCGGCAGGATGCTGGCAACGCCCTGCACACCGACCGCAGCCGCGTGCTGCGCCAGAGCCACCGCGTCGCGCGTAGCAACGGCGCCCACGTGAGCAATGATCGGCACCCGACCCGCGACCTCCTCGACCACCACCTCAACCACCCGCCGGCGCTCTGGCACTGACAGGAAAACCCCCTCGCCGGTGGAGCCGCAGACGTAGAGGCCGTCTACCCCCTTCCCCACCAGATACGACGTCAACGCACGCAGCATCCGCGTATCGACCCCACCGTCAGCCATCGACGGTGTAAGCAGCGCGGGCCATGAGCCGTGAAACCGCTGAACCATATCCTACCCTCCTCAGTACACCTATTCCTAAGCGAAGAACTGTCCGCTCGCGGCAAAGCCGGACGCGAGGTTATAGCTCATCAGGATGCAGCTTTGCCAGCCTTTCGGCGTGGTGAGCGCGCCCCGTTGCGCGCAAGCGGTCCAGATAGGCCGGCAATTGGTAGCGGGTGTGCGACGGGCCTCCCTCGCGCAACACCGTCATCAGCGGGTCGATGTTGGTCTCGCTGCGCAGCATCATCGTGTGTTGCCAGTCGGCCAACATGCCCATGGCCCTGTCTACCAACTCGGGACGTTCTGCGGCGATGTCGTGCTGCTCGTAGGGATCCTGGGTCAGATTGAAGAGCATCACCGGGTCCATGGCCTTGTGTCCATCGTGGTAGGTGCGCAAACAGATGAAGGACTCACCAGCGTGCTCGAAGCGAATACCGCGCTGCACTGCCCAGGCCCCCTGGCTAAGGACCAGGTAGTCTCGACCCTGCGCCACCCCGCTTCTGAACGCCTCGGCAAAGGAGATACCATCCCAGTTGTCGGGTATCGTCCCCCCTACCATCTCGACAAGCGTGGCAGCCCAATCGAAGTGGTAGTGCAACGCCGCATCGACCCGCCCGCCGTCGGTCACGCCGGGCCAACGGATCAGCAGCGGCACCCGGCACACCGCGTGGTCCGCCGTCTGGTGGTCACCCCAGATATCGAATTCCCCCTGCGCCTCCGAGTGGTCGGAGCTGACAACGATCACCAACTCATCGAGGATTCCGGCGGCCTCCACAGCGTCCAGCAACTTGCCCACCCACAAATCTGCGTACCAGATACCCGTGTCATAGCCGTCGATCCACTGCTTTAGCGCCGCCATCGAATCCAGTTGCGCGGGCACCCGGGGCCACTGCGGCTGGGGGATGACATCGTAACCCCCGGGTTCCTGGGCGCTGTGCGGGCCGAAGCTGTCCCACGCCTTCTGACGTAAGTCCTCAGTCATCCAGGCCGGCAGGGGATCGTGCTCGAACGGATTGCCATACGCCTCGGGCGTACGGTAGGGCGTGTGCGGGTCCCACACGTTGACGTGCAGGAACCAGTTTTCTTGCTGTCCGTTACGCTGGATCCAGTCAATCGCGGTTGGCACCACTTCGTCGGCGCGTTCAAGCCCCCCCTTGCCGGGGTTGTGCATCTCACGATAGCCGGCATACCATTCCCACGCTCCGTGACGCTCTCCAAAGGGGCTGACAGTCACGGTGTAGAACCCAGCGCGACGCAGCACACTCATCCACGACGTCGCGTCGAACGAATCGCGGAACCCCCGTGGACACCCATCATTGAAGGGATCGGCGGACGACCCCATATGCCCCACCACGCCGGTGCGAAAGCCGTGCCGTCCACTCCAGAGCGCAGTCCGCGAGGGGAGGCAAGGCGCATCGCTTACATAGTTGTTTTCAAAGCGCACAGCATCCCGTGCGATGCGGTCGATGTTCGGGCTAGTATTGCGGTGGTACCCATAGCACCCTAGATGGTCTGGCCTCAAGGTATCGATATCGATATAGAGAATGCGCATAACCTGCTTACCTCCTGGATTGGTTTATCGACTACACCAGGTGCACAATCAACTGGCTGCCGTCATCGATGCGGACGGGCTCGGCAAACGTCAGCCCGTCCTGGGCCCACAGGCACGCAGCATCGGCGCCGCACAGCGAGGCGCCGCCGACCCTTTTCGGCGCTACGAACGGCAGCGACAGGCCGGTGAGCGTCAGCGAGCCCTCAATCACGGCCAGTTCCACCTCGTTCGGAGTAACGGTCACCGTGCCCCATCCCGAATCGAGCGACCACAAGCAGCGGAAGGAATCTCGCCCCTGCATCTTGGGATCGAAGCCCACGACGCCGCGCGCCATGTCGAACGTGAAACCGCTGAACGCATTGAGCAGCGCGTAGCTTGCCATCGAGCGTGCGTAGTTGCTCCCGCACTCAAACTCGTTCCAAGGATTGCGCCGCTCACCATCGTAGCGATCTCGCACCGCGGTCACAACCTCCATACCCTCATCCAACAGGCCCACCTGGATCATCTGGATCGCCGCCGCGTACTCGAAGCCGTGCATCGCCTCTTGCGCATAGGGCACCGGGATGACGGGCTTACGGCGTCCCGCGGGCCAGTCACAGATCACCAGGCCCGACTCGTCGTTGAGGCCGAAGACCCGGCAGGGATTGAAGAAGTCCCGCAGGGGAGACTTGAAGTTGTATCGGAAGATCGCAGCCAGGGCCGTCCGCGTCTGCTCGCGATCGAAGAGCTCGCCCAGGCCGTAGAGGTTCGCATGCCATTGCGCCAGGACCTGATCAATGCCACATCCCTCACCGATCTGATACTTGAGTTCGCCGTGCTCGGCGTCCCAGTACGCATCGAAGGTCACGCCCACCATCGACTCGCTGCCCCCGGCAAACGGCGCCAGCACGTCGCGGTCCGCCAGGTCCACTTGCTGTGCGTAGTATTCACCGTTGAACAGGTGCACATCGACCCAGGCCTTGCCGCGCTTGAAGATCGCTTTGTACTCCGCAGCTTTCTCATCATCGCCCAAATGGGCCGCCATCTCGGCGCCCGCTTTGAGCGCCCCCAGATAGAAGCCCGTGAGCCAGGCGTTGGGGCCGAAGAGCTCCATGTCCAGCGTATGGTGCTGGCGCCCCGAGAGCACACCCGTCTTTTCAGGATCCCAGCGATCCGCGTTCTCGGGTGCCCAAGCGTAATCGATCGAATGCCGGATCGAAGGCCACAGCTCGCGCAACCACTCGGTGTCGCCAGAGATCTTCCAGTCGCGGTAGACCTTCATCACGTTGCCAAACTGCCCATCGGCGCACGGTCGGAAATCGGATGGGCCACAGCCCAGCGGTAGCTGCAACCGGAACGGCATCCCTCCGTCGGGACGCTGATTGTAGACGTAATCCGCGTCCCGCATCGTGCGCTCCAACCGCGGAAAGAGGAAAGGCAGAGCCTGCGCATAGTTCCAGACGTGCGTACACGAGCCCTCACAGCATCCGGCATCCGGATGACATCCCTCAAAGCCGTAGAACGTCCCGTCTTCCAGACGCATGACCGTGGGGCTCTTCAGGATGGAGAGGTTCGCCGATACCGCATCGAGGGCGGCAGGCGGCAGATCCGAGCTGAACAACGTATCCCGGAATCGCAGCGTCCTGTCGTAGAGACAGTCCCAGTAGGACAACGCATAGCGGGCGCTGACTTCTGCGTCGTGGAACAGGAACGCGTAGTAGTTCTGCCAGCGGTTCTCGATGCCGCGCTCACAGGCACACTCATCAGCGTGAGGATTCCAGTCGTTCGTGCGATTCGGGAAGTGCCAGGCGATGACAAACCGCGCACGCCGGGTCTCTCCGGGTGCGACAGTGACGCTGACCGCCAGCGTAGCCGGGTTGTCGCGCCCGGCCTCCTCAGCGACGTAGCTCCGGTTCGTGAACCCGCCCGGCGTGGTGAAATCGTGCCAGTAGACCTCCAGGTTGTCGAACCAACGTCCGCGGAACCAATACTCCTGGTAATTCACATCGTTGGGCGAGAGGGTCGCAAAGTCACCACAAGCAGCCTCGGGATCGCATGGCTTGGTCGAGGTCGCGCCGGCTGCCAGCGTCAGCATCCCGTAGTCCAGCGCCGTGGGATCTTGGTCCTGGGCGCTCAACGTGATCCAGTGCGCACGATAGGTCCTGTTGTAGCGATTGAGGTTGGGCGCCGGAAGGGGGTTGTTCACCGTGCCGGCAAGCGTGTAGGTGATCTCGGCATCGGTGGGGTTCGTTACGGCAATCTCGAAGAAGGCCGCGGGAATGCCCGAGTCACGGTCGTTGAGCGGGATGAACGGATTGAACGCCGTGAGCGTGACATTACCCGGGAAACGGTCGTCCAGGAACGTCACCTCGGCAATCGGGAACTTGCCCACGAAGACGGTCTCACGGAAGTGCGGGAGCCCGGTCAGGTATTCGCGGGGCGGACCGAAACCAAAGCTCTGGAAACGCTTCTGGTGCAAGACCCCGCTGTACGGCGGGTGCAGGTCGCCCTGTAACACTCGGGCATCCAGTACCTGCCCTTCGCGCTCGGCCTTGATAGCGAAGTGAGAGAAACCGTTGACACTGCCCTTGTTCGGGCGATTGAAGATCTCCCAGTCAATCAGCCTGCCGTTTCCTGCCAGTCCAATGCTGCCGGTGCCAATCCCGCCGAGCGGAAACGAAATCTCGTTGGTTCTCCTACCGCGATAGACGAAGCGTTCCTCTACCATGCCCCCCCCTCGTGTAGATCAGGTTGGTTCGGAAATCCAGGGCTCGCGTACCACAGCGACGTCGGCGCTCACCAAGCCGCCGTGGCAGAAAGACAACGCCCGCGCCATACGTGGGTCAGTTGCGAGCGTTCAGCGCAGCTCGGATCGCCATTACCCCAGACGATTATAACCTGTAGGATGGTGAGGCAAAGCTGCAGTGAAGAATTGGTCTTGTTGCGGCGATTACATTCCTGGGGGCGCCGCGTCATACGCATAGAGGCCAAAGGTGTAAGGACCGGGTAAGCTCACGCTCACCTCTCCGTCCTCCCCTAGCTCCGCCGCGAAGTCTACACCGTCCCCAAGCACGTGCCGGAAGGTCACCCGGCGGCCGGCCAATCCCCAGAGCCACAGGCGATGCCGATCCCGGCTGCTATACTCCCGGAACACCAGGAGATAGCCGCTGTCACCGTCCAGAGACTGGAACCCGGTCCAGCCCGTGCCGGAGGGCTCCTCGCCAACCGGCAGGATCAGACCGGCGTGGATCCGCGTCTGGTGTTCGCGATAGGTGCGGATCAAGCCAGCGCTCTCGAACGCCTGCTCCGGCAGCCCCGTGGCCTCGAACCAGGCAAGCGGCTGCGCCATCATCGTGATGGCGAACGCATAGGCAAACGGCACACAGCCCGGCGCCAGCGGATCGGCCATGGGGTAGCGCTCGGCGTTGCGCCAGACGTTGAGAAACTCGACCTGGAGGTTCTGCGCCGGGACGTAGCGCGACAACATCCACACATTGCGCAGCGTCCAGTGTGGGTAGTAGTTGGACCAATCCGTATAGCGGTTCTCGACGAAGACGTTCCCATACTCGTTGAAGTAGTGGTAACCATACCGCTGCCCTGCCGTGACGTCCAGGTTGAAGACTGCCTGATCGTCCGTGGCCGCGCGGACGGCATCGAACATACAGCGCAAGTTGGTCTCGGCCCGCTTGTCGGGGACCTGGACCCCGTCGATCTTGAACGTCCGGATGCCGTGGTCGCGGTACAGGCCGATCAGAGTCTCGGCATCTTCGCGCCAGTGCGCGTACCCGTTATCCTTGCTTGGATTGAACCAGACACATACCTCGATGCCCAACGCCTTGCCACGCTCGACCACGGGGCCAAGGCCGCGGGGAAATCGCTCCGGATGCGGCTGCCAGTAGCCCGGAGTGTCCCAGATGCGCTCCAGCGAGCCACCCGCAAACGCCGAGTTGCTGCTGCGTCCAGCCTGCCAACCATCGTCGAGCTGCAGGTGCGAGATGCCCAGACGTGCGCCTGCCTCTAGCTCTGCCAGGGCAAAGGCCTCGCCGAGCCTGGTGTCTTGCCCGCGGTCACCCCAGGTGTTCATCAGCACCATCTCGTCGCGACCGGGCAGGTGTAGGCGAATCTGCTCCTGGTAGCGGCGCACCGCCCGCAGCCGGCCCAATGCCCCATCCCCGGTCACGCCTACCACGACACCATAGGCCCGCGTCCAATCCACAGCGCTCAGAGCCTCGGGCGCGACACCCGAGCCTACCACCCGCATCTCACCCACCTTGAGCGCGAAGTCGCCACCGGAATAGTGCAGTTGTGCGGGGCCACACGGCGCCTCCTTGAGCACGAATATCCCGGCATCGTCCAGCACCTCGTCAAGGAACAAGAGGTTGCCGGCGAGCATCTCCTCGAACCGGTAGGGCAGGATCGAGCTCTCACGAACCAACGTGTTGTGGCGATCGGTGACATCGCGGAAGGCCACGGCCCTGGCCCGCCAGTGGACTCCCGGCAGTGCTAGCCGGTCGATGTGTCCTGCGGGGTTGAGACGCGGCGCGGTGCCGCGCAGATAGAGGTCGCACGCGATGGCCGGGCAGCCCGGGTAGAGGCGGAACACGCGTCGCACTTCCAGTGCATCCAACGTCGTCTGGACCTCGACCCGCAGGTGCGCGGGCGTCGTGGTCGCCGCCGCTTCCTGCCGAACCTTAAGCTGCCCCGCGACGGGAATGGTCGGCTCGTCGAGCAGGCCCAGGTCGGGCGACTGTCCATTCAGCTCCCAGCAGCGCCCACGCGCCACGTCTTCGAGGCTCAGGCTGATCAGGTCGCCCTCATTCCAGGTATAGCGACGGCGCAGCAGGCTGTTCTCCAGCGTCAGGACGCCGTCCTTCAGGAACGCCCGGCACGCGATCTCACTCATTCCAATCCCTCCCGGACGCAAGTCACAGACAGTCGAAGGCTTCTTCGACGAACCACTCCAGGTAGCGCGCCATCCGTTCGAGCCGCTGTTCGGCCAGGGCGCGCGCCGTGGGGAGCGTGAACCTGTCGCGCACGGCATCGCGCCGCGCCAGGATGCGCCGATAGCCCGCGTGCAGATCGTTAGGTCCCCAGGCGAACGCCCGCGCTACGCCGACGGCGCCAAGGAAGTCCAGGAAGTCGGCCTCCCTGAGCAGGAGCGCCTCGTTGGAGTTAACGGGGCGCGGATCACGATAGTCGTGACGCTCGATCGCCTCCAGGATGATGGCGACGGTTGGCGCCGAGAGCGCCGTCCGTGGCAGAATCTCATCCGACGCGACCTGCCGCGAGCGCTCTGCATGGTCCACCCCCTTCAGGGCGTAGGCCGGGAACGCGCCCCAATCGTGCAGGTAGACAGCAAACGTCAGGGCGCGGGCGTCGTGAGCCAGGCCCTCTCCGATCACTTCAATGAGCCGCAACAGCCGGCAAGCGTGGCGGTACCCCCAGCCCTCACCGTGGTGAATCGTCAGATGCTTGACGGCCTCAAGATCCAGCATGCCATGCATCGCCACCTCCCACTTTGGCTGCAATGATGGTCACCCTCCTGCAGAACCGCCCGGGCAGGTGCGGTCATGGGCAGCCCGACCTCCTCCCCTGCCCGGCAGTCAGAACCGCTCCCGACGACGCAAGGGCCGCAGCGTCCTTCCCAGGGCACCGGGCAGATCGTGCACGATTAGGCCACGCAGGTAGTCACGCAGCCCGGCATCGGTCTCGCCCGGCACGCGGTGGCTCAGGAACGCGGCCAGTACCGCCATCGCCGTCGTCAGCCCGAAGAGCACTGTAAATGCGTGTACCTTCAGCGAACCCAGGCGCCAGTCAAGCCCCGCCAGCCCGCGCAACAGCCAGCCCGCGACGAAGGGCGCAGTCCCGCCCGCCAGGCCTGACGTGGCGTACCAGATCGACGTGTAGGCCGTGCGGCGCTCCATCGGCACAATGCCGTTGAGGAACCACCGAAAGCTGCCGATGTTCAGGCCAATACTCACGGCCCCGTAGCACGACGCCAGGATCAGCCCGCCAACCAGCGCAACCGCCCCGCCCGGTGGTAAGATGAGCCACACCCACGGCAGCACCCCCACAACCCCGAGCGTAGCCAGCGTCAGCGGCTTGCCGCCATAGCGATCCGCGGCCCATCCCCAGTAGAGACTCGACACCAGCGCCCCAAGGGTCCCGGCGACGTCAAAGAGCACCACGCGCGCATCGGGGACGAGCAGCCGCTCGCGCGCGAAGAGCGGGATAAAGGGATAGCCAGCCACGGCAAGCACCGATGCCGCTATCGAGAGCAGAAACCCCCTGAAGCGCCGGTCGCGGAGCGCCTGCCGCATCGACGTCCAGGCCTCGCGCGATGAGCCCTCGCTGCCGGGCGACTCTTTCGGGACCGCCAGCATCGCCACGACCGAAATGACGCCGAGCGTGCTCGCTATCACGATCAAGAACTGATAGCGTCCGTACCCCTGACCACGCGCGAGCACAGCGCTCGCTAACAGCATCGCCACAGCCGAGGTCAAGCTCACGACGACATTGGACATGCCGGCCACCCGTCCGCGAACGGCATCGGGCACGAATTCGCGGCTCCACGGGTAGTAGGCCGTCTCAGCAATGGCCCGGCACATTGCGAAGACGAAGATAACACCCGCCACATAGGCAAACAGCACCGCTGCCCCAAACCGCTGCAGGATCCACGGCGCGGCGAGCATCAGCAAAATGACGAACTTGCGCGCGCCATAGAAGACCATATAGGTGCGTTTGAGCCCGAAGCGCGTCACCGCGCTGGTGATGAACGGCGCGATGAGGCCGCAATAGGGGAACAGCGACAGCATGAACCCGATGCGATCCTTGCTGAGACCCAGATCCGCAAGCCAGAGGACGAAGACCGACGAGCCGAAGGTGAGCATGTAGAAGACCGCGTTGAACCCGTGGCTGAGGAGGAACCATCCCATATAGCGCGGCATGTAGGCGGACTTCCAACTGGAGCGACCCACCATCGTTAAGACACCTCGTCTGGCCCAAGAAGACCCGGGGCGTGTAGATGGCCTCGATCGGTGGGGGAACGTCGGGGCGCATCCCGGCGCCATCATAGCGGCAAACATCGGGATGTCAAAGCATGCATGGTCTTCTGTGCGCTTGTCCAGTCGCGCAGGAGGGGATCGTGGGCGACTAAGAGGTGTTCGGGGCCGCGGTGTGAGACGCGATCGATTCAACGATCTCGGGCCAGGCACCTGGCGGTAGCTCGTGGCCGAGCCCTTCAACCACGTGCAGGCGCGCTCCAGGGATGACCTGCGCCAGGCGCTGTCCGTGAGGCAGGGGGATGACCGGATCGTCGCTGCCGTGAATCACCAGCGTCGACGCCGCGATGGTCGGGGCCAACTCCGACAGGCCACGCGCAGAGGCGATGATCGCTGCAAGCTGCCGCGCCGCGCCGCGGGAACCGTGAGCACGATCGTAGCGCAGGCCCGCCTCACGGCGCAGATGCTCCTCGTTGGAGGGGAATCGCGAGCCACGTACGGCCCGCATCACACGCACCAGGTGCTCGGCAGCCTGGTCACGTCCGGGCTTGGGAGGCAGGAAAAGCACGATTGTCTTGGGCCGTGGCAGGGGGAGCGCTTTGCCGAGCGCCGTGGTCATCAAGAGGATCAACGAACGCACACGGTCGGGGAACCCAGCCGCGACTGCCTGGGCGATCATCCCACCCAACGATGAGCCCAAGACGTGCGCCTGCGCAATCCCGAGCGCGTCCAACAGGCCAACAGTATCGGCAGCCATGTCGTGAACGGTATACGGCGCAACGACAATGCGCCCGCGCAGATAGGCGGAGATCAACGGCAACAGCGCGGGCGCACCAGCCTCCCTGAACGTCGTCGACAGGCCCACATCCCGGTTGTCAAAGCGGATCACATAGAGCCCGCGCGCCGCCAACTGCTCGCAGAAGGGCACCGGCCAAGATAGGAGCTGGTCACCCAGGCCGGCAATCAGAACCAGCGCCGGCGCACCCCGTTCGCCGAAGGTGTCGTAAGCAATGTGGATGCCGCTTGGCAGAACCGCCGCCGGTCCGGTTGCCTGAATCTCAGAGTCGACCCTATGCGTGCATTCTGCATCGGTCATCACCTGCACCTCGCCCCAGCGATGCCGGTCTTGGGCCACCTGGCCCCAGCCATGGTGTCAGTCGAGGCCACGCTGCAGTCCCAGGCGCTGCCACTGCTCGGGCGGGGCATCGCTGGCTTCCAAGAGCTCGCCCATCAGCCTGACCATACGGGCCTCGACCTCGGGATCCTGTATCGGGTGCTCCTGCCTGGGGTCTATGTCCAGGTCAAAGAGCAGGGTCCCGAAGCGATGCATGCCGCGCCATGTGCCACCACGCCCGGGGATTTTCATGACCGGGCAGCCCTTGGTGAAGTCGAAGGGCTCAGCCATCGTGGTCTCTTGTAGCTCCTCGACGTCGAAGGTATGGCGCATGTGCGTGGGCATCAGCGTATACTCAAAGAGCGGCGCGTTCTCCGCCGTCGCCGGGGCACGCATATAGACATAGCGCCCGTCGGTAACGTTGACATGCCCCCCGTGGATTCCGAAGAGCACGCCCTCGCGCAGCGACGTTTCCGAAGCGAGCGAGTGGGCCAACGGAATCCCCTGCATGTCGGCGGTTAGCGGCGCGCCGAAGAACTCCAGCAGCGTCGGGCCCCAGTCGATGTTCTGCACCAGGGCCTGGCTGCGCTCGCCTCGGCGACCGGTGCGCGGGTCCCACAGGAAGAGCGGTGTGTGAGCGACCTCGCCATAGAAAGGCTGGACACACTTGGCCCACCAGTCGTGCTCGCCGAGCAGGAAGCCGTGGTCGGTACAGACCAACAGCAGTGTATCCTTCCACATATCCTGCTCGTCCATGAGATCGAGGACCTTACCCAGATACGTGTCGCACATCGAGATGAGCGCCGCGTTCTGGAAGCGCATGTGCTCCACCTGCTCCGGTGTCTCCACGACCTCGGCATAGGGCGGCCAATCGAAATGCGGCCCATCGTAGTCATGGGGGTAGAGATCCTTGTAGTGTTGCTGGGTGAAGTAGGGCTCATGAGGATCAAAGGTCTCGATGTGGAGGAACCAGTTGTCCTGATCGGCGTTCGTGCGCAGGAACTCCAGACCCCTCTCGAAGGTCACAGCCTGAGGCTGCAGCTCCTCGCGGTCCATAAACGCGCGGTTGACCCAATCTTGACGCCAGCTCTTGCCCGAGCGCGGCGAGACGCTCTCGGGGATCTCGGGCTCGGCGACCACGCCCTTCCATGGATCGCCCTCCTGCCCGCGGCTGATCTCCCAACTGGTGTAGCGTGTGTGGTAAGTAGCCCCACCCTCCTCCCAATAGTGGTAGTGGTCGCTGACCAAATGGGTGTAGACGCCGTGCTCCTGGAGGATCTCGGGCACCGAGTCATCGAAAGGCTCCAAGGGCCCCCAACTGCGATGGAGAAAGTTGTAACGTCCGGTATGGAACTCGCGACGGCAGGGCATGCAGGGCATGCTGCCCACGTAGCTATTGTCGAACGTCACGGTTCGCTCGTAGAGCCGTTCGAAATTGGGTGCGTGGACCCACTCGCAGCCATAGGGGGGCAGCATATGCCGGTTGAGGGAGTCAAACATGACCATGATTGCGCGCATAGACACCTCCGGATCGTGGTATGTGCATGCCTCTAGTGTGATGCCCTTCAGGGAGAAGTCAACGTGGGCGTCGGTCCTTCCCGGCCCGCTTGCACGCCGTCCGCACAAGAGTATAGTCTCACTCTGTACACTCGAGAGGAGGCCGGCGATGATCGAGGAAATCACAGCAGAAGCACTGGAACCCGAAGCGTTCATCGAGAAGCAGGTTCAGGAGATCAGAGGTGCGGTTGGGCCTGGCACAGCGATCAACGCGCTCTCCGGAGGCGTCGACTCCGCAACGGTGACCATGCTCGCGCACCGTGCCCTTGGGGACCGGTTGAGGACCGTCTTCGTCCAGAACGGCCTGATGCGCTCCGGAGAGGCCGAGCGCGTCGTCAGCCTCTTCCGCGAACTTGGCGTCTCGGTCGAGGTCGTAGAGGCCCGAGACGCGTTCTTCCGTGCCCTGAAGGGCGTCACAGACCCCGAGGCCAAGCGCGAGGCGATCACCCAGACTTTCTACCGCGATGTGTTCGGGCGCATCGTGCGAGAGAGCGATGCGCGCTTCCTGCTTCAGGGCACGATCCTGACCGACGTCGACGAGACAGTCGCGGGGATCAAGCGCCAGCACAACGTCTTCGCACAGCTCGGCATCGATCCCGAGTCGACCTTCGGCTACGCAATTCTCGAGCCCCTCATACAGTTGCGGAAGGATGGCGTCCGCAAGCTGGGCAAGGCGCTCGGATTGCCCAACGAGCTCTATGAGCGCATCCCGTTTCCGGGGCCTGCTCTCGCCGCCCGGGTGATTGGCGAGGCTACGCGGGAACGCATCGAGACTGTCCGCAAGGCTACCGCCGTCGTCGAGCGCTTGCTCCAGGGGACCGGCGCGTTCCAATACCTGGCGATCCTCCACGAGGACCACGTGACCGGCATGCGCGAAGGGAAGCGCGCATTCGGTCAGCAGATCGAGGTTCGCTGCTGGGACAGCGTGGATGCACGCACGGCGACACCAACACAACTCACCTTCGACACCCTGACGGCCCTTGCCGAGGAGATCCTCCGTGAGGTGCCGGGTGTTGTGAGCGTCACCTACAACATCGCGTCGAAGCCCCCCTCAACGATCGAGGCGGTGTAGCGCCGCCGCAGCTGCCGGCACCGGGGAGACGCACGCGGAAAGCAGCGCAGCGAACGCCGTTGTGCCCTGGGCCCTTCCGCCCGGCGCGCTCAGCGATTCGCGGCCTCGGCGCGGTGGATCAGCTCATCCTGCTCCACCGGCGCCAGGTCCACGAACCGCGCGTTGAACCCCGCGATGCGGACGAGGAGGTCTCCGTGGCGCTCGGGGTTGTGTTGCGCGTCGCGCAGCACATCGGGATCGAGCACCGCCAACTGCAGCTCCTGTCCGCCCTGCGCGAAGAAGGCCTCGATCATCGAGATAAGGCGAGCGCGCATCTCGGGTCCCGACCAGGCGCCAGCCGGCAACGTCAGGTTGAGATTCGTGCCACCCCGGTACGTCCGCGCCACATCGAGCTTGAGCACGCTGTTGAGAATGCCCGTCGGTCCGGCACTTGCCGTCCCTGCTGCCGCGCCTACGCTCGGCGCTACCGGCGTCCAGGCACACCGCCCGTCGGGCGAGGCCGCAATCTGCTTGCCATCGAAGTAATGCAGGCTACGCACCACGTGACAGACCGTGTGGGGCGCGCTCCCGACGCGCGCGTCGACCTGGTCGAGCACCCGTTCGCGCATCGCCAGCAGCAGCGGTGCATACCCGTCGGCACGAGGGTCGTCATTGCCCCATTTGGGCGCTGCGCGCAGCGCAGCCCGCAGCCGCTCCGCGCCTTCGAAATCGCTCCGCAGCGCTGCGACGAGCTCCGACAACGTAGCGGTCCGATCGTCGAAGACCACCTGCTGGATCGCCGCCAGTGCATTGATGGCGTTGGTCAGGCCACGCTCGTAAGCGCTGGGAAGATGATAGTCCATCCCCACCATAAAGTCTCGACCTCGCACAATGCAGCCACGCATCAGCGCCGAGGTGAACGGGAATGGCATGGCCTCGGCCAACCTGCGGCGATACGCCTGCCCTTGCTCGCGCATGTGCAAGGCGCTCGCGGCCATGCGGGCCTCAAGCAGATCCAGCAGCTCCGCTACAGATCCGATCGCGTCGGGGTCGGGATGGGTGAACAAGACCTCGTTCAGCAATCCAAGATACTGGATCATGCCGCTGGTCGCGGTCGCTGATTCAGCAGACCGTCCCGGGATACCCAGCTCATTGCAGCCGATCACGCAGTAGTCCCAGGCATCGACCGCCGCCACGCCTACGTCGACAAAGCCCTGCACCGTCGGCACATCGTGGATCAGCATCGGCATACTGGCGCCCGACACGAGCATCTCCACAGCGCGCTGCTTGACCGCCGGATCCATACGCGCGTGCCAACGCAGAAAGAGGTGCGGGTCACCCACGCGCACCAGGTCTGCTGCATCCAGGAAGGCCCGGGTGAGCACGTTGCAGCGGTCGACCCCGTCGTGATCCAGCCCCCCGACGGTGATGGCTTGAGTCTTGGAGCCCCGCCCAAAGAGGGAGTTGGCGTTGATCTTGAGCAGAAAGGCCGCGAGGAGGTCCGTGAGCGCATCCTGGTCCGGCGCGGGAGCGACAAAGCGCTCGAGCACCCGGTCGGGCGACCCGATGGAGACCGACAGGCCCTGGCCCTCCAGATGCAGCGCCAGATGTACGAGCACGATCGCTTGGAGCCCCTCGAATAGCGTGCGCGCCGGATACGCGGGAACCTGACGGCATGCCTCGGCGACGCGTGTGTGGGCAGACCGGGTCAGGGGATCAGCAGCGCGTGCCGCGGCAGACTCCGCAGCCACAGCATAGCGAGCGGCCCAGTCGATCACCGCACGCAGCGCGATTACCATCGCCTGACGATAGATATCGCTTTCGGCGCCTGGCTCGGCTGGCTGCGCCTCGGCCTCGGAGACCATGGCCGCCAACCCTACGTGCACCACCCGGTCGAGATCCACCGCCAGATGGCCTATTCCGGCATTGCCGCCGAAGCTGCGCCCCTCCCAGAACTCGGCGAGGTCCGGCGGGATCTGGCCCTCAAGCACACCGGCAACCTGAGGGTTCTCGTGAATGATCTGCGGGGGCAACTGAAAGCCGAACTCCGGCACCAACATCCACGCACGCAACGCCGTTGAGGTATTGCCGGCAAAGAAGGGGTTCGTGTCTACGTCCAGCGTCATATGGTTCAAGACGTGGGCGAAGGCGCGAGCACGCAGCAGCGGCGAGGCATCGCCCGCGTGGCGTCGGTAGGCCTCGGTGACGAGACGCGCACGTTCGAGACAGACGGTATCCGCGGTCGCTAGAAGGCGGTCGCGAATCCCTAACACACGCCGCCGAAAGGGACTGCCACCTTCCACCTGGATGGCCTGTGCTGGCCCTATCGCGGTGGCCGAACAGTGATGTCCGGGGCCTTCTGATAGCATGGTTTGGCGCTCCTGGTTGTTCACGGGTTTGGCAAACTCCTCCCTGTCCATGTGTGACCTATGATAGCATGGATTGCGGATCCGCGGTTCTGTTGTATAGTTGCGACAAAGTCGTCTGGAAAAGTGCATGGTTGGCCGGCAACTCGAACGCGACACAGGAATCCCGCGTGCGCTTGGGGATGGCAAGGTATGATCGATCGTCCCAGTAGTCTTGAGTCCGAAGATGCTGCCGTGCGTCAGCCCAGCATCCGGGGCAGGCTGACCCGAGTCGTCAGCCTGATCTTCCTTGTGGCTACCGTTGCAGCCTTTGCCGGCGTGTGGCTCTTCATCCGGCAAGCCGAGCAGGCTCTCTGGCAGGCGCAACAGCGCGATGCTGCTGTCAGTGCAGCGCAGATGGTGGACAGCGTCATGGATGGCGTGCGCAGCTTTCTGAGCGTGATCGCGACGCTCGATCGCAGCCACCTGGAGGCAGACCTGACGCTCCTGCCCACCCTCATCGAGCAGAACCCCAATATCATCGAGGTCATTCGGGTAGATCGCACAGGGGAGATCGTGTGCAGCGGGCAGCCGGCGGGTCAACCGTTGCTTGCCGATCGCCTCACCATTGCCCAATCCCCATGGTTCCTGTCTACACGCGAGGGTCACCCCTACATCAGCGAGATGCAGCTATCGGTCGGAGATGAACCGTACCTTGTTCTGGCCGTACCGGCGGCTGACGGTGGGGCTGTGGCGGCCCGCCTGCGGATGGATGTGTTGTGGGATGTCGTTGCGGGGTTGCAGTTCGGCAGAACCGGCTCCGCTTACGTCGCGGATCGCACGGGCCATATCGTGGCGCATTCCGACCCCGAGGTGGTACTGGCTCACACGACTATTGGTGGACGCCCGGAAATGCTGGGCGCTCTGGAGAGCCCCTCCGGCGAGTGGCACGGCGCCTACGAGGCCTTCGACGGTCGCGCAGTGACGGGATACGCCGTAGGCATCCCCGCCAGCACGTGGTGGGTCTTCGTGGAAGTTGCGCAGTCGGAGGTCACCGCGGTGACGCGGAGCGCGTTGATTACGCTGGGCGGCGGCTTGGTCTTGCTGGGCATCGTGATGACCGGCCTCACCCAATTGTCACTGCGTCAGGTCGTGATGGACCCGTTGGAAGATCTGCGCTCCGGAGTCGAGCGCGTCGGCCAGGGCGACCTGGGCTATCGACTGGAAAACGTGCCCGCCGACGAGATCGGCCAGGTCGCTGCCACATTCAACGTGATGAGCGCACGCCTGCAGGAGCGCGAGAACGCACTCGAGCAGGCCCGTGACGAGGCGCTGGCGGCCAGTCGCTTCAAGGACCGGCTGCTTGCCAACGTAAGCCACGATCTGCGCACTCCCCTCAGTAGCATTCTGGGTTACGCTGAAATGATGAAAGATGGCACCTTTGGCCCTCTGACGGAAGAACAGGCCAAGGCCAACGAGCGCATTCTGGCCAACACGCACCGGTTGGTCACGATGATCAACAGCCTGCTGGATCAGGCTATGATCGAGGCAGGCAGGATTGAGATCGCCCGCGAACCGTTCGACGCCGCCAAGCTGCTCGACGACATCAGCAACATCCTGGGCTTTCTGGCCGAGCAGCGCGGCCTGGAGCTACACGGCACGCTCGATCCAGACCTGCCAGACCCCCTGATCGGCGACGTCCAACGCCTCCAGCAGATCCTGATGAACCTGGTGGGGAATGCTCTCAAGTACACCAGCCAGGGCCGTGTAGAAATGCGCATCAAGCAGTGGGACGAGGCACATTACTGCATCGAAGTCGCCGACACCGGCAGCGGCATACCCACCGAGGCCCAGCAGTCCATCTTCGAGCCCTTCCGTCAAGATGATAGCGCGACAGCTCGCGAGCCCGGCGGGGTCGGGCTGGGCCTCTCGATCGTCAAGCAGTTGGTGACCCTGATGCAAGGTGAGATCCGACTTGTCAGCCGCGTAGGGAAGGGCAGCACGTTCACCATTGTCCTCCCTTTGATCACGCTGGAACCTCCCTCGGCGGAGGCCAAATCCATCTACCTGACTTGACCCATCGCCCCAACGAGGCATAATCCCCCGGTGTAGCGGTCCGGCTTCCCTGCGCGCCCCTCAGGGTTGCGCAGAGCGGGTCGGACCGTTTCAGTTGCCTTCGGCAAGCCGGTGAATCTTACCACCCAGGAGCAGATCCCGAAATATGGCTGAGGACATAACGACCAGAATGCCCGCGCTGCCGCGATCCGGCGTGATCGTTGCGGATGAGGCGCGCTGCTTGACGTGCCGTGAGTGTGAAGTGGCCTGCTCGCTGCTTCACGAGGATGTGTGTAGCCCCAACCTCTCGCGCATCCGTATCGAGTTCAACGATTTCGTTGCCGACGGGCCCTCCATCGTACTGTGCAAGCAGTGCGACTGGCCCGCCTGCTACTACGCCTGCGCGAATCTGTGGGACGAGCCCGCGATCCGAATCGACGCAGCCACGGGTGCCCGCTGCATTGATCCCGAATTGTGCCACGGATGTGGTGCGTGTCTGCGCGCCTGCCCCCTCACGCCCGAGCGCACCGTCATTGGGCAGAGGCCACGGGAGCGCGGACGCGTCTATTTCAAATGCGACCTATGCTATGACCGTCCGGAAGGACCAGTCTGCGTCGCCATTTGCCCTGGCCAGGCGCTGACCTACGTCCCTGCCGGCGAGCGACGGAGGTAGGACACAATGCTATACGGTTGGACCGGCAAAATACTGCGCGTTGACCTGACATCGGGAGCGGTGACGACGATCGAGACCGAACGCTACATCCCCGACTTTGTCGGCGGTGTGGGTATCGCGGCACGGATCGCGTGGGAGGAATTGGCGCCTGGCGTGGACGCATTCGATGACGGCAACATGCTCTTTCTCATGGTTGGCCCGCTCACCGGCACGTTGGCCTCCGGTGCGGGACGGGTCGAAGTTCTGGGCATTGCGCCCCAGCAACGTCCTTCCATCTTTTCGCGCTCTTCGATGGGGGGGCACTGGGGCGCCGAGCTCAAGTACGCAGGCTTCGATGGCGTGGTTGTGCAGGGCCGCGCCGGCGCCCCGGTATACCTGTGGGTCCACGACGGAGAGGCCGAGCTTCGCGATGCAGCGCACCTGTGGGGACGGGGCACCTACGGCACCACCCGGGCGCTGCGCATGGCCCACGGGCCACAGACGCGCGTGGTTTCGTGCGGGCAGGCAGGCGAGGCGGGTTCGCGGATCGCCGTTGTCCAGACCGAGACCGGCAACGCAGCCGGTCAGGGGGGCTTCGGCGCTGTGATGGGCACCAAGCTGCTCAAGGCCATCGCCGTGCGGGGTACCGGCGCCGTACGCGTTGCGCAGCCCCGGACCTTGCTCGATCTGTGTCTTAACGGCAGCCGTGAAGGGCAAAGCCCACAGACCTTCGACTACCGCAGATGGATGGAGCAGCGCTCGGGCGGGGAGAAGGCCACCTTTAGAATGAAGAAGTGCGGATTCTGCGCCACACCCTGTCAGTTCACCATGACGCACAATGCCGAGCTGCGGCAAGGGCCAAGTGTGCCCAGCGTCGCTATGCAGTGCTGGGGCTACGAGCAAGTCCCGCGCAGATCCGACGCCGTAACCCGTGCCATGACAAGTGACTACGGCCTCAATGGCTGGGAGATCGCCTACGGCATCATCCCTTGGCTCGAGTTGTGCAAGCAGCACGGCCTCATCGATACCCTCGACGGTATCGATATCCCCATCCCCGATGAGCCCATCCTCTATCGCCGTGACGCCGTGCCGTGGCCCGCTGAAGCCATTGAGGCGCTGATCAAGAAGATCGCGTTCCGCGACGGAGAGCTGGGGGACGCGCTGGCGGACGGTGCGTGCTACGCGGGCGAGCGGCTCTTTGGGGGAGCGGGCGCAGATCTGCTGGACCGCATCTATCCGCGCCGGGCGGGACAGACCACCCATTGGGCCGGGCATTGGGGCACAGGCGGGAACATCTACTGGCCCCACTGGCTGCCCCCGACCCTTCAGTGGTGTGTTGACACGCGCGACCCTGCCAGTGACTCCACCCACCAGTGGGCGGAGCACGTGATGCGCTACATCGAAGGCAACCGCAGTCCCCACCCCGGGCCGATTCCCATGGAGCGCGTCCGGCATGTCTGCGCCGCCGTCTACGGCCATCCGGATGTCTGCGACCCCGACATCACCTACGACCCGCCGGAGGTCAAGGCCATCCCGGCACTCTGGCACAGCCACCGCGCGATGCTCGTGAACTCGCTGGTCCTGTGCGATCGGGAGCACTCGCGCGTCTTCAGTATGCTCACCGAGGACAACGTCGCCGACACGGCGATGATGGCCCGGCTGTTCAGTGCCTGTACAGGGTACGACGTGACCCAGGCGGATCTCGACCGGGCCGGAGAGCGGATCTGGACGCTGCTGCGGGCGCTGGACGTGCGCAACTTCCGGCGCGACCGGCGTGTGGACCTGTCGTCGCTCAATGCCTTCACACTCCCTGGACGAGACGACGGCGTCACGCTGGACCCGGTGAAGTTCGAGCGCCTGCTCGACAGCTACTACGAACTGAGCGGTTGGGACAGAAGCACCGGCTGGCCCACGCGCGAGCGGCTGGCGGCGCTGGGGATGCCCGATGTGGCCGATGGACTGGAGGACGCCGGTAAGCTCGGTGGCTCCGACCGCAACACACGGCACCAGGATGAACACAAGGAGCCAGAGGCACAGACGCGCCGTCCTGTTGTGGTCAGATAGGCATCCCGGACAGGCAGATTACAGAACGGGTTGCCCGCGTTTCCGCCAGGCGGTATACTCGTGGGCAGGATCCTTGGAGATGAGCACGCTACAGCCATGCAGGAGCGAGGCTACGGACACGGCCCGGCACGAGGACCGTCCTGTCCAGCCCGCCAGAGATAATCCCGCAAGCCGCCCGCTGAAGGAGGGCAACTGCAATGGAAGACTTCAACATCAACTACGACGAGTCGCAGGTACCCCATTACACGCTGCCTGACCCTCTGACCTTCGAGGACGGGCGACCGGTCGTTGACGCTGCTGCCTGGACCACGGCGCGTCGACCTGAACTGGTGGCGCTCTTCGAGCAGACCGTCTACGGGCGCGCGCCTGCACGTCCGGAGATGCTGGTGTTCGAGGTGATCGAGGAGGCCGATGACGCGCTGGAGGGCCACGCCACCCGGAAGCAGGTGGCGATTCGCCTAGGCGATGGCCCCCAGGCAGCGGTCCTGGATCTGCTGATCTATCTGCCCCACGCGCGCAGTGGGCCGGCCCCGCTCTTCGTGGGCCTGAACTTCATGGGCAACCACACCGTGACCGCAGACCCCGCGGTGCGGCTACCCAGCTCCTGGGTACGCAACATCCCAGATCGTGGCATCGAGGATCACCAGGCCACACCGGCGATGCGTGGCAGCGCGAGCTCCCGTTGGGCGCTGACCGAGATCCTGGCGCGCGGCTATGGCCTGGCAACCCTCTACTGCGGAGACATCGACCCCGATTTCGACGACGGCTTCCGGAACGGCGTCCACGCCCTCTACGAGCGCGATGACACCGCCGGCGACGCCTGGGGCACGCTCAGCGCTTGGGCCTGGGGCCTGAGCCGCGCGCTGGACTACTTCGAGACAGATCCTGCCATCGACACAGCGCGCGTCGCCGTGCTGGGACACTCACGGCTGGGCAAGACCGCGCTGTGGGCCGGCGCAAGCGACCCACGGTTCGCGCTTGTCATCTCCAACGACTCCGGATGCGGGGGCGCGGCGCTCTCTCGCCGGCGCTTCGGCGAGACCGTACGGCGCATCAACACCGTCTTCCCCCACTGGTTCTGCACCAACTTCAAAGCCTACAATGACAACGAGGCCGCGCTGCCGGTCGACCAGCACGAATTGCTGGCCCTGATCGCGCCGCGACCGCTCTACGTCGCCAGCGCCGCCGAAGACCTGTGGGCCGATCCGCGCGGCGAGTTCCTCGCCGCCCACGCCGCAGACCCGGTCTACAGGCTCCTCGGCACGCCAGGGCTGCCTGCGGATACCTGGCCCGAAGTGGATCGGCCCGTCTGGGGCTCGATCGGCTACCACGTCCGCGCAGGCGGTCACGACGTGACCGCATTCGACTGGGCGCAATACCTGGCCTTCGCCGACCGCCATCTGGGCTAGCCCGCACAGCACTGTGCCGCCCTGCGGCGCCGGTTGCCCGAAGCACACACTGCAGAACAGAGGGGGAGTGACGCATGCACATCATACAGTTCCTGGACCTGGAGGGATCACGCCGGGTCGGCATCGTGGAGAACGCACAGAACGTGCGCGCGATCTCCGGCGCCCACACGGTCCGCGACCTTGCCCTGGAGGCGATACGCCTCAACCGCTCGCTGGCGCAGATCGTGAGCGATCACCCGATCAACGGCAACATCGACTACGAACGGCTGATCGCCGAGCGGCGCGTGCTCGCTCCCCTGGATCATCCCGACCCGGCACACACGCTGGTCACGGGCACCGGGCTCACCCACCTCGGGAGCGCCGACGCACGGGACCAGATGCACAAGGCGGCTGCCGAGGCGGTCGCCACGGAGACTGTCACCGATAGCATGCGCATGTTCCGCCTTGGCCTCGAGGGCGGGAAGCCGGCCCCCGACGAGGTGGGCGTCCAGCCCGAGTGGTTCTACAAGGGCGACGGGAGCATCGTTGTCGCGCCCTATCGCACGTTGCTGAGCCCGGCCTTCGCGCTGGACGGCGGCGAGGAGCCCGAGATCGTGGGGCTCTACGTGGTGGGCCACGACGGCGTGGTCTACCGCCTGGGGTATGCGCTGGGTAACGAGTTCTCGGACCACGTGATGGAGAAGCAGAACTACCTCTACCTGGCGCACTCCAAACTCCGGCCCTGCTCCTTCGGGCCCGAGCTGCGCACGGGCGCACTGCCGCGCGATATCCACGGCACGTCCCGCATCCTGCGCGGCGGACGCGTCCTCTGGGAACAGCCTTTCCTCAGCGGTGAGGAGAACATGTCGCACACGATTGCGAACCTGGAACACCACCAGTTCAAGTACCGCCAGTTCCGCCGGCCCGGCGACGTGCACATCCACTTCTTTGGGACGGCGACTCTGAGCTTCACCGCAGGGCTGGCGCTGCAAGCGGGCGACGAGATGGAGATCGAGGCCGAAGGCTTCGGGCGTCCACTGCGCAACCCAATGGCCATCAGCCAAGCCGTCGACGCATCGGTCCGGCAGCTCTAGCCGCGAGACAGTATGGGAGATGGTTTGTTGTATAATGGGAACACTGAGATGTAGGTGAACCGAACAAGGAAACGCGATGCCAGATGATGAGTTGGTGACACTGTGGGAAACACCCAAGGCCAAGGAGATCTACATGATCGCCGGCTGGCACCAATGGGCCGACGCCGGGGCGATCTCCTCGGGCCTGCCACTCTACCTCGTCCACAGGACCGACGCGCGCAAGATTGGCGAGATCCGCGACGATGGGTTCTACCTCTTCCAATTGCCCGGCGCCCACCATTTCCTGCGGCCTGAGATCCAACTGGAGGAAGGCTACCGCAAGTCGCTCAAGAAGCCCACGAATGAGCTGTATTACACAGGTGACGACGAGAAGGGGCTGGTGATCTTCCTGGGCGAGGAACCCCACATGCGCGCCGACCGCTACACGGCGGCGCTACTCAACGCCGTGAAGCGCCTGGGCGTGAAGCGCGTGGGCGCGGTGGGAGGCGTCTACGGCGCGATGCCCTACGATCGCGATCGCGAGGTCTCGTGCACCTACAGCCTTCGAGGGATGAAGGACGAGCTAAGCAAGTACGCTGTCCGCTTCTCCGACTATGAGGGCGGCTCGACAATCGGCACCTACCTGGTCGATGCCGCGGAGGCTGAAGGGATCGAGTTCCTGGTTTTCTACGCCCTCGTGCCGGCCTATAACTTTTCGGAGATGTCGAACGTCGTCCAGGCCATCAGCATCGAGCACGACTTCAAGGCCTGGTATGACGTGATGCGGCGCTTCAATCACATGTTCGGTCTGGAGATCGACCTGTCGGAGCTCGAGGATCAGAGCTACGATCTGATGGTCTCGATGGATCAGAAGATCGCCGAGCTGGACGAACAGATGCCTGACCTGGACGTGCGCGGCTACCTGGAGGAGGTGGCGGAGGAGTTCGAAGCCAAGCCCTTCGTCCCGCCTCTCAGCGACGTCTGGGGCAAGGCGCTCGACAACCTCCTCCGCGACGAGGATGACGAGGACTAGCGCGATCTCAGGCTAGTCTGCCAGCAAACTCCCAACGTCGAACTTGGGCGCGCCACCGCGATCGCAGAGGCCGAACGCGACGTGGATCGGGCTCTGCTCCACGTTCCAGATCTTTGGGTGGTAGAGGTTGTCCCGCCATTCGTAGAAGTAGAGCGAACGGATCGCGCCCCCGTACTCCGCATCGACCGTGCGAATCCGCCCCAGGAACTCCCCCATCGCCGCCGCGTACGCCGCCCTATCGTGCTCCGGGATCACCCAGTGGTCTTTCTCGATCGTGTAGTCCACCGCTGACGGAAACCCGGTTTCGGTGAGGATGAGCGGCTTACTCAAGCCCTCGAGCTGCGCCAGCACGCTCCGCAGGTGGAGCTCGAAGAGCGCCAGCCGGTCGTGCCGCACGCGCGTGTCGTGCAGGAACCGCCGGCTCTCCTCGAAGGCCCCGTACGTGAACCACGCGGCGTTGTCCATCGGGTAGAGATTGAGCCCCACGATGTCGCAGGCATCGACGAGGGGCCACAGCCACTCAAAGAAGCGCCCTTCGGCGTCGAGCACGATGCCCTCCATCGCATAGGTCAGCGGCGTAGCATAGCCGTGATCGTCGAGCCAACGGCGGTAGGTCGCCAGCACGTTCGCGAGCCCGAAGGAGAGCCGCGCCGTGAAGCGCTTCTGATCGGGCGCGTCACCGCCCTCGCGCAGCTCGTTGCCCACACAGACCGCGTCGAGGGGCACGCCCAACTCGTGGTAGCGCGCCAGCTCGTCCAACCGCACCTGCGAGCGCCAATCGGCGACCAACGCCTCGGCGTCGATGTGCATCCCCGCGAGCAGGCGCATGTCGAAGCGCTGCAGCGCGAGCGCCGCCCGCTCCGCGTAACCGATCCCGTACGAACGGATCGCCGTGAGGCCGCTTCCCGCCGCCACCGCCAGTTGTGCTTCCAGGGACAGGTCGTCCCCCGTGTGAATCCACGCGCCGTAACGCATTGGACAGCCTCCTTTCTCACCCTCCAATTGTATCGTTTCGCTTCTACCCCTTCGTCCACACGTCGGGCGCCGTAGGGTGGTTCGCGCGCTGCAGGAACTCGCGCTGCAGCGCCGGCGTCACCGTGTCCGCCTTCACGCGGCGGATCGCCGCCACCAGACCCGCGACGCGGTGCGCCACCAGCACCCGCCCTTTCTCCGCTGTGGCCTTGCCGGGCTCGCCCACGTACATCGCCGGGTACATCGCGTACCAGTCGATAGGCGAGTAGGTCGCCACCTCCTGCAAAGGACGATTGCGCCGGAGGTTGGTGAATGGCGCAGGTGGCACCTGCCCCATCTTGACCAGATCGGGATGGAGATAGAGGCCCGTGCTCGTCTCGGCCTCACAGGCGTGGCCCGTCTCCTCGGTCTCCAGCAAGTCCTCCGCGCCCTCCATATAAGGGGTCTGGACATCGTAGACGGTGTAAGGGCGATCCTGCTCCACCAGCGTCTGGACGAAGAGCGGGACGAAGAAACGATTTCCGCCGTGTCCACTGAAGAGGATGATCTTGGTCAGCCCGTGGCGGGCCATCTCGTCACACACATTCTGGAGCAACGCGAAGACCAGCTCACGCCGAAAGACCACCGAGCCGGGCAGGTGCGCCGACTCGTGATTGATGCCGTAGGGATACGCCGGGAAGACGATCGCCGGCTCCTCCTCCGCGGCCCGGCAAGCGACGGCGTGGCATTCGAACATGTCGGTGCCCAGGGGGAGGTGCGGGCCGTGCGGCTCCAGCACCCCGATGGGGACAATGCCCACACCTTCACATGCTGTGATGGCCTTCTCGAAATCCAACGAGGTCAGATTCTCCCATTGCATAGTCACCTCCGCGCGTTTTTCGTGTACGGCACACTTGCGCCTCGCAGGCACCTCTGTAGGGCATGTCGCAAACCACCTCGCTCGTGTCTGGGGCGGAGCGACGACCGGGCCCCAAGATGTCTGGCGTCCATTGCACAAAGAAAAACGTGAAACGCCGGCATACTCCCCGAGCGTTTCACGTTGGACGCTGATCCTCCGTTGAGGTTCTCAAGAGCACCGTAACTGCGCCCTTGAGAACCACGTCAAGACTTGCCTCAAGCCAAGGTGAGCTGACGAACCTCTCCCCCGGCGTAGCCGACCACGACAGGCGCCCCGGGCGCCAGCCCGCGCGGGGCAAGCACGGCGGTCATGCTCTCCCCTGTGCCTTCCACCGGCTGCCACGTCTGCCCGCCGTCGCGCGAGATCAACAGGGCGTTCTCCGTGAGCGCCACGATAGCAGGATGATCCGGGTAGTCCGGCGACAGTAGAACCGCGTTGACAGGGTCCATGATGACAGTCTCACCGAGGCGCGCCCAGCTGGCACCATCGTCCTCAGAACACAACAAGCCTTGGGTCTCAGTGCCCGCAAAGATGACCCGATCCTGCCCATAGCGGGGCGAGAGCGCGAGGCTCACGACCGGCTCATACCCCACCGACAATGCCACCTCCCGCCACGCGCGCCCGCCATTGGTGCTGCGGAAGAGGCCGCTCTCAGCGCCTGCGTAGAGCGTCTCGTCGGCCCCGTAGTCTGGGGAGATAGCGAGGCAGAACACGGTCAGGTCCAGCAAGCCAAAGTTCCAGCGCGCCCAATGGGTGCCGTGGGTCGCAGAACGGAAGATGCCGTCCTGGGTCGTCGCCGCCAGGAGAACACCATCCTCCGCGAAGTTGGGTGAGATCGCCAATGCCGATACCGAGGGAGGCGGTGTATCGAGAACAGCAGCCGTCCAGGTCTGACCGCCATCCAGTGAACGCAGCACGCCCCCCGGGACACCTGCATAGACCGAGCAGTGATCCACGCCATCGAAGTCCGGGGCCAATACGACCGATGTGGTGGGAAGGGGACCCTCCACGCCCAGCGACTCGTACAGGTACGTCCAGGTCTCGCCATGGTCTTGCGAACGGAACAGTCCGCTGCTACGGGCGGCGTAGCAGATGCCCAGATCGTGGGTACACGCCAGCGCGTAGACGATTTCGGTCTGAAGCTCTTCAGGAAGGGAGTTCTCTGACATAGATGTCACCTCTAGGTGGTTAGGGCTTCAGGGGGTTTGGCCCGATGAACGACGACGTCGGTGGTCAACGCCATCGCCATGGTGGCGACCGCGCTGCGGACGGCGGACTTCACGACGGTGGTGATATCAAGGATCCCGGCGGCCCTCAAGTCGACGACCTTGCCCGTTATGACATCGAAACCATGCCCTGGCTCGAGGCCGTCGAGCCGCCCGAGTGTCGCGCTGGGGTCGTAGCCCGCGTTTTGCAGCAGCGCGCGTGCCGGCGCCTCCATCGCAGCCAAGAGGATACGGTAGGCAGCCCGCTGATCAGAGTCCTCTGACTCGGCCATCCTCGCCTCCAACATCGGGCGGCAAGCCAACAGTGCAGCGCCACCGCCGGGCAAAACGCCCTCGCGCATCGCGCCGCGCATCGCCCCTGCAGCGCGCGTGGCCTGCTCCTTGTTGAAGTCCAGCTCGGTCTCGGTGGTGCCTCCGACTCGCAGCGTTGCCGATCCGCCCAGAAGCTGCCCAATGCGCACCTGGAGTTTCCCACGCTCATCGGCGTCGGTGGCGCGCGCGTGCGCCGCTCGCAAAGATGCGATGTGCTCCCGCAGTTGGCGTGGGTCGCCCTGTCCACCAATGATGCCCAGATTGTTTCGATCCGCCCACACCCGCCGCGCGTGTCCGAGGTCCGCGGCTTTCATCGACTTCAGCGTGTCACCGGCAGCCCGGAACAGGGCACGCCCTCCCGTCAGGACCGCCATATCGATCAACGCCATACGTTGATCATCAGCGCTTACGCCCGGGGTCTTGACGGCGATGACGTCGAGCTTGATCTTGCCCTTCTCGCGGTTCATCAGGAGCATCCCGATCGTCAGGTCCGACACTCTCCTGGCGATAATCGTCAGATCGGTCACCTTTTCGCGAACGCAGAACGTGAGGGTCGGAATCAGGTCACGGGGGTCCTCGATCTCCAGATCGCTCATCAGGATCGCACTGTTGTGAAGCTCAGCCCGCTGCCGTTCCACATCGGTGATGAGTGCCCGTGAGAACAGCCCGCCTTCCCAGTACATCCCCTCGACGTACTCGCGCTCGGGGTGCCGTCCGCGCCCCTTACGGATCTCCAGACGACCATACTCCCCGATGATGTCGAAGATCTCGCCCATGAGCTTGCCTAGCTCAGGATCGCGGGAGACCGTGGTCGCCAGCGCTGTCAGCGCCTCCTTGCCCTCCACGCGGGTCGCCATGCCATCCAGCTCGGAGAGGATCTCGCGCAAGCCCCGCTCGAGGCAGGTCCGCAGGCGCATTGCATCGCCGCCCGAGGTAAGGTAACGCACACCCTCGCGATAGGCAGCTTCGAACATCACTGCAGCCGTCGCCGTGCCGTCACCGACCTCTTCGCGCAACGACCATAACATCTGTCGCAGCAACATAGCACCCACATCCGCATCGCGCCCCCGAATCTGGATGATCCGACGCGCGATGGTGCCTCCGTCGTCCAGCAGTTCAGGAACCCGTCCCGAGCCCAGGCTGCGGTCGTAGAGCACGATCCGCGGAAGTGGACCCAGGGTTGGGCGAATCGCGCCGACCAGTTGCTCGACGCCTCGAAGCATTCCGCGATGTACCGCAGGCTGAAAGACTACTTTGGGCCTCTGCCATTTCTTATCGCCGCTTGCCATAGAGTTCGGTGATCTCCTTCAGATGTCGTCATCGTGTCGTGGTCGCAGACCACGATGTCAGGGCTGTCTTATGCGGCGACGTCGAGCGTTCTCGGCGTCGCCCTAAGGCTCCATGATACCCGGTTTTCCCCATTTCGGAAACTCACGCCGCCAGAGTTACAACGCAGGCAGCGCGAAGCTGTCGCCCGTGTCCGCGATCCACTGCGCCAGGCAGTCCTGTAAGCGCCGGCGCTCCTCACCAAAACGCGTGTTGTGGGCGAGATTCACCAACTCGTAAGGGTCGTCATTGAGGTTGAACATCAGCCAGGGCTGGTGCTCCAGAACGACATACTTCCACCCATCCTGCGTAACCACCGCACGCCAGGGCCGGTCAACGCTGTCGCCGTGGCCGGTGGGGATCACAGACTGGATGAACGCCGAGTCCGGCGCCCCGGTCTGCGGCCGGTTGGGCAGGCGCACGCCAGCGTAGTCGTGACCCCGCATCCAATCGGGCTTCTCAATGCCGCACAGGCCAAGCGTCGTCGGCGCAATATCCACGTGGTTGATCAGCTCGGGCCGACGACCCGAGTGTCCCTCATAGCGTGGGTGCAGACCGCCGACGATAAACGGGACGCGCATGGCCTCTTCCCAGGGTGCGGTCTTCAGAAACTGCCCGTGCGACCCGTGGATATCGCCGTGGTCGGAGAAGAAGATGATATGGGTATCCAGATCCATGCCGGCGTCGACCAGAGCCTGGCGGACGCGGCCCACGTTCCAGTCCAGGTTCTCGATCTGTGCATAGGCGCCGGCCAACCCCTGGCGCGCGCGGTCCTCGACCCAACCCACGGGCGGCACGTTCGGGCGCAATTGTACGCGCCCCGGCACGTGGCGGCTCATCCACGGCTCAGGCGCGACATAGGGATTGTGGGGCGGCTGCACCGAGAGCACCGCGAAGAAGGGCTGCCCCTGGCCTTGATCTCGCGCCGCGCCCTGCCGCCGGATGTAGTCGATGAGCATATCCGTCAGGGCATCCGTCTCATAGCCGGGCAGGCGATAGTGGAAAGCATCCGCGCCCTCTCCGCCATGCACCCAGCAGTCCCACTGGCTGTTGTTGTTTTCGTAGCCCACCCACGTCTTGAACCCACCGCGCCGGTCGGGTGGGATGATGTGCATAGCAGCGCGTCCGTTGCGCTCCTTGAACCCGCCCAGGTGCCACTTGCCAAAGTATGCCGTATCGAACCCGTGATCGTTGAAGACGTGGGCGATCGTCGGCATGTCGGGCGGTAACGGATACTCGTGCCCCGGCACACACTCGTGGGGATAGCGGCTCGTGAGGAGCGAGCCTCTGAAGGGACAGCAAAGCGGAAAGCCCGACACGGCGCGCTCGAAGTTCTGGCCCTCGATCGCCAACCGGTCGATATTGGGCGTGCTCAGGTTGGGGTCGCCGTTGCAACTGAGCGCCTGGGCACGGTGTTGATCACCGAAGATCCAGATCGCGTTCTGATGTGGGGTCGATTCGGGCATAAGTCCTCCTGGGCCGAGATCTGCGATGTCCGGCGCCTGCGCGCCGGCCCCGGCGAAGGGGCACGGACAGCACAGGCACCGGGCATCGCGTGCGTTTACACAGCTACCCGGAGGTCTCACGCGCCAGCTTCAGGTAGCTGGCGTAGCGCGCCTCCGTGACGTCACCATTATCCACAGCCCGTCTCACCGCGCAACCCGGCTCTTGGTCGTGGCGGCAACTGGCTCCGAACTTGCAGCGCCCCAGGTAGGGGCGCAACTCCGGAAAGAAGGAGGCCAACGCCCCCGGTCGCGACTGCCACAGCGCCAGCTCGCGCATCCCGGGGGTATCGACCACCCCGCCGCCACCGGCCAAGGGCACCAGCTCCAGGTGGGTCGTGGTATGCCGGCCCTTGCCGATCCTGCCGTCGCCCACAGCGTTCACCCTCAGCCCCAAGCCCGGCTCGATCGCATTGAGTAGACTGGTCTTCCCGACGCCGGACTTGCCCATCAGCACCGAGATCCGTCCGCTTAGCAGGGCGCGAACTTCGTCGATGCCTCGCCCGTCGACGGTACTCGTCAGGACCACGGGGTAGTCGAGGCCGCGGTACAGATCGGCGAGCTCCGCAAGCTCTGCCTCATCCACCAGGTCGAGCTTGGTGATGCAAACCACGGCTGGAACCTCGGCGGCTTCCGCGGTCACCAGATAGCGGTCCAGCAGGTGCCACCTGGGCGTCGGGCGTGCCGCCGCGAAGACAGCCACCATCTGGTCCACGTTAGCGACGAGCACCTGCTCCAGCGGGATGGGCCCAGGGTCTAGCCGCGAGAGCCGGCTCTTGCGCGGCAGCACGTCTTTGATCAGCCCCGAGCCGTCGCCGGGGTCGACGAACACAACCCAATCGCCGACGGCAACCGGGTCCACCACCTCGATAGCGCCCACACGCTGTACCTCGAAGTGGCTCAACGAGTTGGGGTCCCGCGTGGGATAGATCAGGCGCTTGCGCAGCAGCGTGGAGATAGCACAAGGAACCGATCGCTCTCCCACCTGCACCGTATAGCGCCCGCGATCTTTGCGTGTCACAAGGCCGGTCAACAGCGGAGCGCCCTCGTCCGCCGCGAAGGCCTCTTCATCCAGCAATTCCGTTTGGATACGGATATCGTCGTTCATAGTGCCTCATGTCTGGTCTCAGTGTGGCGCCCGCACCGCGGGCACCGGTTGGCCAACAGCCGGCGGGGCCACAAGCCCCGATCAGTCGTGTGACATGGCTGAACGCGTCGGTTTTCATAGCGCACCTCCCATTTGAAACGGACGGAACCACGACGCCGAAAGGCCTGTGGCTTCTCGCTACGCGCGCGCCACGCGCGTTAGGAGTGGCAACCGAAGGGAGCGAGGCACGAAAAAGCCACGGGCCGAAGTGGGCCCGTGGCTGGTGATCGGATATGGAGGGAACCCTAAGGGGTTACCCGGAAAGGCACAGGCGCACTTCGAGGTCGTTGCCGGCAGCAACTGCGTTTATGCTCATCGACATCATCACGCGCCTCCTTTCACAGACGTGCCCTCATTCTACGACGGATCCCAAGCATGTCAACCGCCTTCGCGGTGCGTGCCAGGGATGCAGATAAGCGGCGCCCTGGGATTCGATCAGTGCAGCACCGACTAAGGGCTACATCCCGCGCACGGCTCGACCGTCGAGGGACATCCGGGTTGGCCCACCGGGAACGGCACGGTCATATCCGCATCGTAGGATAGGATGACCAGTGCATCGCTGCTATCGATAGACCCATCGGCGTTCACATCACCACAGTTCATGGGGCAGTATTGCGACGTGTCGATGCCCGCGTCGCACGACAGGACGATCACGGCATCGGTGGAGTTAGCTGTCCCGTCGCCGTTGACATCGCCGAGCAAGGCGCCGCTGGTGATTGTGATACTCACCGTGGCGGTGTTGGAGTCGAGTTCGCCGTCGTTGGCCCTGAAGGTGAAGCTGTCAGCACCGACGTAGCCGGGATCGGGCGTATAGGTGCGATTCGCCCCCGCTCCACTGAGCGTTCCGTGGCTCGGACCCGTCACGACGCTGTAGGTCAGACTGTCGCCATTGTCATCGGTGGCTGTCAACGTGATCCCTAGCGGTGTGCCCTCAGGGGTGCTGACCGACTGATCGTCTGCGACGGGCGCTACATTGCCTGTCTGGCCCTCAATCTCATAGGAGTAGTTCACCGCTCCGCTCGAAGTCCCGATGTAATCAACGGTCGCCTCCGTGGGCGAGACGGTAACACGTAGATGGCCGGGGCTGGGCAGTGCCTGGATGCAATAGTCGACGCCGGTTGCGTAGATGTTGAACCCGCTGCCGGAGAATCCTGCAGCCGGCAGCGCCTGGTAGACGATGCCATCGCGCACTTCGTAGGCATACTGGTGATCGTGGCCGTGGAAAAAGGCGCTCACACCGTTGTCGATAAAGATCTGGTGGATCGGGTCGTCGCCCCAGCCTGGACGACGGGTGGCCCACTCATACGTCGTGCCGGCTTCGTTGTACCCGCCCCATTCAACCAGGTGGGCCGGCGCTGCGCCGCCACGCACGTAGTCGTCCGATCCGCCGACCATGTGATGAGCAAAGACGAACTTGTAGGGAGCATCGCTGTTCTCGAGCACTTGCTTCATCCAGTTGAACTGCTCGAGCCCCAGGGTCCAGTCCCACCTGTCCCCCGATCCCAAGTAGTCTTCTCCGCCTCCCGTGGTCCCAACAAAGGGCTTGCTGGTCGTGTACCAGAAGGGATCGATCACAACGAACAGCGCGTTGCCCCACTCCCAGGCGTAGTAGTCCTCATGCAGATGATCGCCATCAAGATGGACGTACGGATCCGAGTTCCCGGCATAGAAGTCACCGGGGACGGGATTGGGGTAGTACTTCTTTCTCGCATTTGTGCTGAGAACCGGCTTGCTGGTAGCGGGGTCGCCCGTGTCGTCGAGATGCCACCCCTCCTCCTGCTCGTGGTTTCCTGGCATCACGAAGATGGAGGCCGAATGACCAACCAGGTCGAAGAACTGCCGCTGATAGAGATAGGCGGACTCGGCCCCCGCAACGGTGGTGACATTGTCCATAGCGAACGTGTCGCCAAGGTCGATGTGGAAGTCGGGATTGTCATTGGCGACCCGCGTCATGGTTTGCGTCCACGTGCCGGCGTTGCCGAGCATGATGTTTACGTGCGAATCAGCAGTAATCGTGAACGTGAAGGTCGTGCCCGCGGCCCGCTGCGTCCAGAATGAGCGCTCTGTCCGCGCGACCCAGGAGTCTCCGGGTGTACGGTACTGCATCCGGTAGTAGTACTGGGTATTGCCCTCCAGACCGCTGATAACGGTCTTGTGCGCTTGCCCGCCAGGGGCATTGGCAGTGTCTGTCTGCCCGGTGTACACGCCGGAGGAAGTCCCATACTCGTAATAGTACTCGATCGTCGCCTGAGGGACGATCGTGATCATAGCGGAGCTGTCCGTGGGCCGGCCGAGGAGTTCTGCTCCTGAGAAGGTGATCTCACCGGCTGCCTGAGCACTAGCAGTGGATCCCCCTACAAATGATACGTGGCAGACGACAAGGGCCAGGATGCCAAGTGCCCGCGCCAGCTTGGCGCTGAAAGCTGCCTTATTCCGGATAGCACTAAGTAACGATCTACCTACCGGCATCATATCCTCCGAGCTTCTACAGGGAGTCCTGTTCTGCAATGAGCGTATGGTGAGAGAAGCTGGGGGCCCAGGCTGAGCCTGGGCCCCCTAAGGTTAGTAGTTCCTGAAGAGCAGAGGCAGGTGAACCAGGTAGGTCACCTTGGTGAAGTTCGCCGTCACGCTCGTGGCCGCGTTCACCGTCACCACACAGGTGCCCGTGCCGCTACAGCCACCGCCGCTCCAGCCCGCGAAGGTCGAGTCCGAGTCGGCCGCCGCCGTCAGCGTAACCTCTGTCCCGTAGTCGAAGCTCGCCGCGCAGGTCGCGCCGCAGTCGATCCCCGCGGGACTGCTGGTCACCGTGCCGCTGCCCGTGCCCGTCTTGTTCACCGTCAGCGTGTAGGTGTTCAGCGTGAAGTTCGCCGTTACGCTCTTGGCGCCATCCACCGTCACCACGCACGTGCCCGTGCCGGTGCAGCCGCTGCCGCTCCAGCCGGTGAACGTCGAGCCCGGCGCCGCCACCGCCGTCAGCGTGACCTCCGTCCCGTAGTCGAAGCTCGCCGCGCAGGTCGCGCCGCAGTCGATCCCCGCCGGGCTGCTGGTCACCGTGCCGCTGCCCGTGCCCGTCTTGTTCACCGTCAGCG
>Ga0123333_10000589_pt1 | contig 40199 bp, 31 predicted proteins | sample BioC12SIPDNA_3_FD_89957 | JGI IMG/M metagenome (GOLD analysis project Ga0123333, IMG submission 89957) | Anaerobic biogas reactor microbial communites from Washington, USA - Biogas_R2_B C12 SIP DNA | ecosystem: Engineered > Bioreactor > Anaerobic > Unclassified | place: Washington, USA...
TGCACAAGTCTCGGGTATCGTTGTCATAGAGCGGCCTCGTTGTAGCTGAGTGTTATCCAACCCTAGCTTACATCGAGTCCGCTCTTCCCTCAACTTTCCACCGACTTGTATACACTACCCCCCAGGGTCAATGTAGACCCTGGGGTGTTTGCTGTGTATAATGAGAGCCAAGATGGAACTCGACAGCCAGATACAGCAGAAACTTGATACGCTGCCGAAGGTGCCTGGCGTGTACATCATGCGCAACGTCAGGGGGCGCGTGATCTACGTTGGTAAAGCGGTCAACCTGGCCAACCGCGTGCGCTCGTACTTCCACATCTCTGCGCAGGAAGACAGCAAGACCCGCCATTTGGTCGCAGAGGTCCACGATCTGGAGTGGATCGTGACGGACTCAGAGCTCGAGGCCCTCATCCTCGAGGCGAACCTGATCAAGAAACACCGCCCGCGGTTCAATGTGCGTCTCAAGGATGATAAGCGCTATCCTTACCTCAAGGTCACGAACGAGGACTTCCCCAAGGTCTTGATTACGCGGCAGATGCAGCGCGACGGGGCGCACTACTTCGGTCCATACACCTCGACCGGGGCCCTGCGGGAAACACTTGACCTTCTGCGGCGCCTGTTCCCCTATCGCACCTGTGACCGGGTCATCACGGGCCACGACCGGCGCGCCTGCCTCTACTACGATCTCAAGCTATGCACTGCCCCGTGTATTGGCGCCATCGATCAGGAAGGCTACAACGCTGTCATCGCGCAATTGATCCGTTTCATGGGCGGAGAGACTGAAGAAGTGATCACCGATCTGCGCAGCGAAATCGACACGGCGGCGAACGCCCTGCAGTTCGAGCGGGCCGCACAGCTGCGCAACCGCTACCAGGCGCTACAGCATGTGATGGAAAAGCAGCGCATTATCACGACTGCAGCTACCAACCAGGATGTCATCGCGCTGGCCTGTGACAACGGCAATGCCTGCGTCGAGGTCTTTTTTGTCCGCAATGGGAAGCTTCTCGGACGCGAGTATTTCGTGATGGAGGGCGGAGGCTGCGCAGATGAGGCCGAGATCGTTACGGCGTTTCTGCAGCAGTTCTACACCGAGGCGGCGAATGTGCCGCCGGAGATTCTGCTGCCCGCTCAGATCGCCGAAGCCGCCGTGCTCGAGCAGTGGCTGCGCACTAAGCGTGGCGACGTGGTCTACCTGAACGTCCCGCATACGGGCCCGGGACGCGAACTGCTGAACCTCGCCGCCACGAACGCCGCGGAGACGCTACGGATGCTGAAGGCGCAGTGGGAGATGGATCAACACCGCAGCGAGAGCGCGTTGACCGAGCTCCAGGAGCGGCTCAACCTCCCTCGTACGCCCGTGCGGATCGAGTGCTACGACATCTCCACCACCCAGGGCGTCGAGGTGGTTGGCAGTATGGTTGTCTTCGAGCACGGCGTAGCCAAGAAGGGACACTACCGGCGCTTCAAGATCAGGACCGTGACCGGACAGGACGACTTCGCCAGCATGCGCGAGGTCTTGACCCGCCGCTTTGATCGCTGGCGACGGATCAGCGGCGGCGAGCTGAAGGGCACCCGCGGAAGCCAGGCGTGGACGCTCTTGCCGGATCTGTTGGTCGTCGATGGGGGCAAGGGCCAGTTGGCCGTTGCCGTAGAGGTGCTGAAGGCCTTCGAGCTGGAGGACAAGGTGGCAGCGGTTGGCCTGGCCAAGCGTCATGAAGAAGTCTTTCAACCCAACCGCCGTGTGCCGCACCTCTTCGACCCTTCGGCGCCCGCCATCCTGCTGCTCCGGCGCATCCGCGACGAAGCCCACCGGTTCGCGATCACCTACCACCGGCAGCGCCGTCGCAAAGTGGGGCTAGCTTCGCAAATCGATGATATCCCCGGCATCGGACCCGTGAAGCGCCGGGAGTTGCTCAAGCATTTCGGCAGCCTGCACGCTATCCAGACGGCGAGCAAAGAGCAGCTTATGGAGGTCAAGGGCATTTCGGAGGTGCTCGCGGTCGGAGTCATTGAGCATTTCGAACGATTGCGCAGGGAGGCGGAGCAGGAAGAGGCCGAGGCATGACCTGAGGGCCGCTCGCACAGCTGGCCCCGAGGGGAGGGAGCCCGATGAACACGACAGCGGTGAACCTGATTGAGGGGTACCAGGAGAACAGCTGGCTCATCCGGCGCCATGCCGACTCACTTTCGGATGCAGAAGCACTTCTACAACCCGCGTTCGAGGCGATCAACTTCAGCTGGGTTCTGGGACACATCGTCGAGCATCGTAATCTGGCGCTGGTAGCTCTGGACAAGACATCGTTGTGGCCGGCGGCGGTAGACCGCCTGTATGCCGCCGAACCGGGGGGTTTGACGGGTGCGGAGCGCCGCCGCTCGGTGCTCCAGTTGCTGGACGATCTTGAAGCGGCAGAGCAGCGCCTGATCGCGGCTCTGGAAGCCGCATCGGGCGACTGGCTGACCGAAGCGGTGATGACCCACTTTGGGGTCGAGAAGCCCCGCGGTGTTTACGTCGCGGGGTTGCAGTGGCACGAGACCTATCACGTCGGCCAACTGGGGCTGTTGCGCTCCCTGGCCCTTGCGCAGCGGAAGCGGCAGCCGTAGGATAGGTCTGTGCTGTCGCAATGTTCGAATGGGCCGGGTACTCGAAGTGCCCGGCCCGTCGAGCTAAGTAGCGCTACTCCATGGCGTGCTGACTGATCGCCTCCTGGGCGCGGGCGATGAAGGCGTCCACCGGCAACGCTCCCAAGTTCTGCTCGCTACGCAATCGCACGGCGACCGTCCCGTTCTCGGCCTCGCGATCGCCCACCACGAGCATGTAGGGGATCTTCATGAGCTGAGCCTCGCGGATCTTGGCGTTCATACGGGATGCCGAGACGTCCGTCGTGACGCGGATACCGGCCTTGCGGAGGCGCTCCTCGATTTCCCTGGCGTAGTCTATATGCCGGTCGGCAATCGGGATCAATCGCGCTTGCTCGGGGCACAGCCAGATGGGGAAGGCTCCGGCGTAGTGTTCCACCAGGATGCCGAAGAACCGCTCGATCGATCCCAACAGCGCGCGGTGGACCATGTAGGGCCTGTGCTCCAGCCCATCTTCGCCGACATAGGTCATCTCGAAGCGGTCGGGCATGTTGAAGTCGAACTGGATCGTCGTGAGCTGCCATAGCCGCCCCAGCGCGTCCTTGACATGCAGGTCGATCTTGGGGCCGTAGAATGCGCCGCCGCCCTCGTCAACCTCGTAGTCCAGGCCCTCGATCTCCAGCGCGCGTCTGAGCGCCTCCTGGGGCTGAATCCAACGTTCGGGGTCGCCCGCGGCGTCATCGGGACGCGTGGCAAGAAAGGCGTTGATCTTCTCGAAACCGAACGCGCGCAGCATCGACAGTGAGAAGCGCAGCACCCGCAGGATCTCGTCCTCGATCTGATCGGGCGTGCAGATGATGTGCGCATCGTCCTGCGTGAATCCGCGGACGCGCATCAGGCCGTGGAGCACGCCGCTCCGCTCGTAGCGGTAGACCGTCCCAAGCTCGGCCCAGCGCAACGGCAACTCGCGGTAAGAGCGCAAGCGCGTCTTGTAGATCATGATGTGGAAGGGGCAGTTCATCGGCTTGATGTAGTAATCTTGCCCGTCCACGTCCATCGGCGCGTACATCGAGTCCTTATAGAAACCCAAGTGCCCGGACGTTTCCCACAGCCACGCTTTGCCGATGTGCGGCGTGTAGGCGAACTCGTAGCCGCCTTCCAGGTGCCGGTCGCGCCAGAAGTCCTCGATTGTCTTGCGCATCAGGGCGCCGCGAGGGTGCCAGTAGGCCAGGCCCGGGCCGGCCTCCTCGTGAAACGACAGTAGGTCCAGATCGCGAATAAGGCGGCGATGGTCGCGCTTGCGGACCTCTTCCAGCCAGTCGAGGTACTCGCGAAGTTGCTCAGGGCTTTCCCACGCCGTGCCGTAGATGCGCTGCAGCATTGGCCGAGCCGAGTCACCGCGCCAATAGGCGCCGGCGGTATTGAGCAGCTTCACGGCCTTGGGGTTGATCTCCTTCGAGTTTGCCACGTGGGGGCCGCGACACAGGTCGACGAAGTCGCCGCTCTTGTAGACCGAGAGCACGACGTCGCCACCCGAGCGCTCGCCGTATTCGTCGGTGCCCTCGCGCAAGATGTCGTCGATCAGCTCCAGTTTGTAGGGCTGGTCAGAGAAGAGGGCGCGCGCTTCCTCCGGCGATATCTCCTCGTAGCGAAAGTCACGGCTTTCCTTGATCAATGCCCTTGTGCGTGTTTCGATCTCCGCCAGGTCTTCCTCGGTGAGGGGACGCGGCAGGTCGAAGTCATAATAGAACCCATGCTCGATGGGCGGCCCGATGGCGATCTTTGCATCGGGGAACTTCTCGAGCACCGCGGCCGCCATCATATGGGCCGCCGAATGCCTAATCCGATATATCTTACTCTCTCGGTATTCCTTGGGACTCATCTCTTCCATTGCCTTCCTCCTGTTCGCATATAGACGCAAAAGCGCCCCGTATCCTCTTGGGACGCGGGGCGCCACGTGGTTCCACCCAAGTTCCCGACCCGGTCATCGACCGCGACTTCGGGCACTCTTCACGCGATAACGGGCGAACCCGGAATGCTATACTTGTGCCGGCTTGCTGCCAGCCCTTTCCAGCATCCACTCGCGGGTGGTTTTCACCGGGTTCCCGTGGGGGAGGCTCTCAGTCGGTGGCCCCCGTTCCCTGGCACGTTCCGCCGGGTACTCGTCCCGCTCACTGCGTTGGCGCGTGCAAACAGCCGTTGGTGCTGCGAACACGCTCAGTTGTTTAGATTATAGACAGAAGCCGGCTGGAAGTCAAGCACCGAACTGACGCCTTCCCATCCTCCCCTAGTCTCCCAGTGCACAGGCCCAGTACTGCCAGTTCTCTTCGGTCGCTTCCCAGGCAGCATAGAGGGCCACGCCCGCAATGTGGGGGTCCGATGAGGCACCTCCCACGTAGGCACAGATGCCGTCCAGGCCGCTCGCGACGTTCTCCGCATACGGTCGATGCGTCAAGGTGCGTTCGCGCGAGGCCGATATACCCACCAGCAGCTCCGTGTTGGAATGCGCCAGGCCTCTGCTAATCGCGCGTGCCTGCTCGCGGATCCACAGCCGGTAAAGCGCCGGATGCGGCATCACGCTGTCATAGGTCATTGTCACGATCTGGTCCACGCGCGCCGCGACCTGGCGGTAGTAGGCCAGGTTCCATTTGTATCCTCGCACCGCTGGCAGGCGGTTGACTGCACCTGGCAGCCAGTAGGCGCTCGCGACGCTCAAGACTGCCCCATCGCCGATTGCGGCTCGTGTCTCCTCCAGCAGCGCCAGATAATGCGGATCGCCGTCGTGGACCGTTTCCACGTCCAGGTGCACGCCGTCAAAGCCGGCATCGGTTATCAGGTCCGCCGCGAATGCCACGATGTGCGCGCGGGTTTTTACATCGCTCAGGTCGACCCAGCCATCGATTCCCAACCGGCGCTCGCTCTCCAAGGGGATACCCACCCAGGCAAGGAGCAGCGTGTCGCTATCAAAGGTGCGGAATGCCTCTATGAACGTGGGCGCGTGGTCGTAGGTCGGGTTGAACGTCCCCTCGGCAGTCAGATAGGTCGTGAAGGGGTAGAGGTATCGCAGATGGTACATGCGCGCATTGCTCGCCAGCCGTTGCACAGCTTGCCTGCTGACCGGCTGCATGGTCCATTCGACGCCAATCCAGGCCGCGTTGTGATTTAGCCGACAATCGGCGCTGTCCGGATGAGGCGGGACCCACGCCCACTGGCCCACTCCGGCGACTGCTACGGCGACGATCAGAAGTAGGATGCCGCGTAGACACCGGCGCATCGTATATGTCTGCACCTGGCAGGTCAGGTCTAGTCCACTGAGCACGAATCGTCCTCCGAGAGGATCACCCAGTGACGGGTTTGCGGGCCTCGACAAGGTACTTCCTATCGGCGAAAACAAGGCTCTTGCCCGCCTCCTGTTGCTGCTGGAGCGCCAGCAGATGGTCGGCGTGGGTCGCGACCGAGAAGCCGGGCACCAGCCACGGGACGGCCCGCAGATAGTAGACGATTGCGCCCACGTCGGCGAAGGTCAGCTGGCCCTGCCATGTCTCGAGCCGGTCTACCACGAGACCGGCGCGCTCGAGCGCTGGCACGTACGTCTCGGGCGTTGTGTCGGGCCATTGTGGCTGTGCGCCGAAGGCCGCGATCAGGTCCGCCGCCCACAGACCGTGCACCTGCTGCGTGAGGAAGACGCCGCCGAGCGCTAGAATGCGCGCTACTTCGTCGGCGTTGAAGCCCGAGTGCCGGTTCAGGACCAGGTTGAACTCCCCGTCACCGAACGGCATCGGCGCCACACGCGAGAGCGCCACTTCTACTACACGCACCCCCAGCGGTTCGAGCCGTGCCTTGGCCAGAGCCACGTTGGGCGGGTAGTCCTCGGTCACGACCACCTGGTCGGGCCAGCTATCGCGCAAGCTCATCAGGCGTTCGCCACCGCCGGTCCCCATATCCAGCACCGCCCTCGCCGCGAGCAGCAACTCGGCTGCTCGCGTCAGATAGGACCACGGCGTCTGCTCTTCCAGCATCCGGCCTTCCAGGTATGAGAAGTCCCACCCGGTGAAGGGCTGCTGCTCCTCGCGGCGCCAGACCTCGACCAAGGTATCCTTGTCCACGTCGCGCTCCTTTTTCTTTCGTTGGCCCAAGAGGTCTGCTCGGTGCGCAGAGGCACAGCCGCCCGCTACCGCCGATCGCGCTGATCCAAACAGAACGCCACGATCTCGTCCCACAGCGCCGCGACCGCCGGATCGTCCATATCCCAGAAGAGGCCGTGGCCACCGCCGGGGTGCAGGTGCAGCCGGCTGTCCGGCGACCTGGACGCGATGTGGGCGTAATAGGCCTCGGACGCCGTATAAGGCACATCCGTATCGGCCGTGCCATGCACCAGGAAGATGGACGTGGCCGGCGGCGGGAGCCGCAGGGGCGAGAGCGCAGCCAGGCTGCAGGGGTCACCGCCGGAGACGTAGTCGGGCCACGTTCCGGTCTGTCGCAGGTAGAGGTAGAGATCGTACCTCTCCCCGGGCGGCGCGTCCGGTGTCACGGACTCGGGCCTGAAGCCGCGCAGGTCCTTGGCCTGCACGTAGTGCTCCGATGGTTGTGTGTACCACTCGGCGAGCAGATCGGCGTAGCCCGCCAGCGCCACCGCGCGCGTCACGGCGGGATGGGTCGCTGCCAGCCACAGCGTCAGATACCCGCCAAAGGAGTGGCCTATGACGACCACGGTCCCGGTCGGGCTGACAGCAGCCAGCGAGCTCACCGTCTCGCGAAGGGTCGCCAGCGTGACGTGGATCGTCGTCCCGACCGCCTTGGGGTAATCGGCCGAGACGACGGTGAACCCGCGGGCTTCGAGCAGTGCCCGGTGCCGCGGGTCGAGGTTGTCCGGCGATCCGAAGATCCCGGCGCCACCATGCAGGTAGACAAGGAGAGGCAGTGTCATCAGGGTGTCCTTTCGAGAGGCCGTCAGGCCACAAGGTGTCAAAGAAATGGCGGCGGCCATCCTCGCTCCGTATGGCCACCCTTCTTCCAACGGAAATCGCAGCGAGGGCAGCCCTCCGCGAGGGTACCGCTGCGGGCAAAGCCCCAGCCCGGTGTGCGGTGCGTCACGAAATCGAGATAGCAGTAGAAGGGCAGGAACGCCTCCACCCCGCGGGCACGATAGAGCTTCTGCGTGCCGCACTCCAGGAAGTCGAGGCCATAATCGAAGGTGACGCCGTCGCCCTCAACGTAATCGTAGACCCAGTCGCCGGGATAGCGACGCTCGTGCGAGCGGCGGGCGTGCGTCTTCCAGCCGGTGACAAAGGCTTCAGTGAGTTCCAGGCTGGGCGCCGGCGGCAACCGCCCGACGGCCGCCAGCACGGCATCGTAGACGATCTTGCCTACGTCCGCTGCAGTCGCGCCGCGCGGCCTCATCACCTCGTAGAGGACGAGGCTGGTCGTCGAGCGAACGAGGTCACGGGTCAATCGATTGGCGTCGCCGCCGATGTAGGGGATCTCAGGAAGGAGGGCCTCGTACTGACTGCGACAGTCCGCAAGGATCGCGCTGGCAACCTCAGCGCCATAGCGGGCGTCGAGAAACGGGCGCCACGCCGCCGCATGCGTCTCATATTGCGCAAGGATAGCCAGCCGGCGGGCCAGGTAGTACGCTCTGCCAACCGACGCTTCGACCATCATTACACCTCCGAGCTACAGCAACGGCGGGCCATAGCACCAGCCCGAAGGGGCAAGGCGTGACCTATGGCCGCCTCATGCGGCGGTCGACCGCGCTTGCGTGAGGCGGTCGCGCGCCCTCGCCGACACGATCGCCAGGATCAGCGCCCCAAAGCTGAAGGGCGTCAAATAGACGGGGGCAAGCGAGTCGCTGACGCCAGTGGCGTGGGCGTAGAGCACCAGTCCAGGGAAGAGCGACAGGTAACCGGCGACCGCGACAAAGAGTACGTAGGGCCATAGCGCTGCCAAGAAGCGCGGCAGCCCACTCGACCGCGCTGGCCCACCTTTCGCCGGCGCGGCGAGGCCCAGCGCGGCGCTGCCGGTGATGATCCCCACCACTGGTGGGCCAAACCCACCCCCGACCAGGAGCAACAGCACCGAAAGGAGGATCAGCACCAGGCCGCCGTGCCTCCGGTGCACGAAGAAGACGGCCCACACCGCGGTCACCAATGACACCAGGAGTGCAAGGATGCCGGTCACGAGAGTGTTGGGGACGAGGGTCATCGCCGGCTCGCCGGCCAGGACACGGTAGGCCTCGGCGTCAGGCCAAGAGGCAAATACGATGCTGTCCAGCCGGGTGTTGCCCTGCAGGATCGCTCCCACCGCGTGCTCACCGCCGACCAAGCCCACGATCACGCCGAAGGTCGAGGCCAGTAGCCTTGTTGCGCGCTTCACGGTGCACCTCCTCTGTATCTATGCGTAAGTCACTTCCGGGTCATGACCTGGAGCTTGAGCACGGTAGACCAGTTGCGCGAGGTCACCGCATCGCCCAGCGCCCGGTTGAGCGCTTTGGATACCTGGCTCGCGGCCACGCCCGCCGGACACCACAGATAGACCACGCGACTGCCCAAGACCAACGCCTCCGGTCCCCAGTCCTGCGCTGCCAGCGGCGCCAGCCGGTCCAGATCCGCCGGATCGGCGACAAAGGCCACGAGAAGGCGCGATGGGTTGTCGGCCACCGCGACGAGAGGGTTCCCGGCGATGGCGGCGTCCAACTCTGCGGCTGTAAGCACTGTGACCCGTGCCACGACGCCGAGTTGCGAGGCGACCGCTGCTTCAATCCGGGACGCATCGTCTGATGGCGAGCCGGCGACCGTCGTGTAGACGACATTGCCGCTGTTGAGCAGCGTGCGCACGGCGCTGTAGCCAAGCTCTGCCAGCAAGGCACGAAGATCGGCCATTGCCACGCGTTTGGCCGGGCCGACGTTGATGCCGCGCAGGAGCGCCACCCGCTTCTCAGCCACCGTCCACCTCCAGGGTCTCGATGAACACGACTTGCCTATGCGAGGGCGGCGCTAGCGAAAGTAGATCCTGGCGCCGAGTCCCGAGAAGTCGAAGAGGACGTGGGACAGCGTCGCCCAGAGGATCGACTTGCTCTGGCGCGCCACCCAGCCCCACATCAACCCGACCAAGCCGGCCACAATGACCAGTGAGAGGTTGCCGCCCGGGGCGGTGTTAGGGAAGATCGACTGCGGGGCAAAGTGCCACACCGCGAAGCCGATCGCCGGATAGACGAAGCCCAGGAACCAGGCGCCGTCGAAGGCGACTACGTAGGCGCCACGCCACAAGAGCTCCTCCAGCGTGCCGTTGACGAGCGCGATCACGGCAGAGAGGAGCACGATCACCAGGTTGGCCTGGCCTATGGCACGCGGGAAGGCATAGCCGTAGCCGAGCAGCAGCGGGATCAGCAAGAGCACGACGCCCAGCCATGCGGGGCGCCCGAAGCGGTTGGCTACGTCACGGAACACCAACGTGAGGCCGCCCGGGCCGAGGATCCACCAGGGCAGGGGCAGACACCAGACGATCCAGTAGAAGAGAAAGCCCACCAGGTAGCCCCGCGTAGGGCCAAGCCACGTGGCGGCTTGCTGGAAGACGAGATAGGTCGTGGCAAGCAGGACAAACGGGGTAAGGATCAGCACGATCTGTTTCGTTGACATCGCCGTCTTCACTCCTTTCGCGGTGATTGTGCTGGTGACAGCGGGCGCTGCATGACCACATAGCCCAAGTCCGTCAGGCGCCTGACGGCCCCATACCCTAAGCGCTCGTAGAGAGCCAGCGCACGACGGTTCGATTCGTGAACACCCAGCTCAATGGCATCCAACTTGCCGGCATAGGACTCCACCAGCATCGTCAGCGCCGCCGTCCCGATCCCTTGGCCCCGCCAGTCGCTGCGGACCACGATGCCATGGAGGTGCAGGATGCGGTCGCGTTCCTCGGTCCACATGTAGCCCACGACCTCGTTACCGTTGCAGATGGCGTGCACCGTGCCCACCGTCTCGACCAGGTCGACGAACTCCGTCCAGGAGACATCCATGAGCGCAAGGGTACGGTCAAGGTAGTCGGCGGCGTCCTCGCGGAGTAAGTGCGCGAATGCGTTGACCTCGTCACCCGTAGCATGCCGGTAAATGAGCTCGTGACTGATGTCTCCCACGTGCTATCTCCCTCGCGCAGGGACGACACCCAAGCGCTATCTCCCCGGCAGCGGATTCCGGCTTCTGTCGCCGCGGAGCGCGACGATGCCCGCCGCAACGGCAGAGAGCAGCACAATCTGGAGTGAGGCTGCCAGCGCAGGTATGGGATAGACTAGGCCCAGGGTGAAGTTGTAGGCGAAGTGGAACAGCACCGCCGATAGGATGCTCCGACCGTTCTCATTGTAGGCCCAGGTCATTAGAACCGACAAGGGGAAGACTGCCACGAGGAACAACCAGAACTGCGCTGTCCCCACGCCCCACCGGTAGTGTGTGGTATTCTTGATGAAGAAGAGCGGCAGGTGCCAGGCCCACCAGGCCGGCCCCAGGAGCAGACTGGCGACCAGTGGGCGCCACCGGTGTTGAAGCTGATCCAGCGCATAGCCTCGCCAGCCCAGCTCTTCGGAGAGCGGGCCGGTGATGACGCCGAGGACCACCATACCCACGAGGCTGAGCGGACTCGCTCCCACCGCGGTCGCCCCCTCGAAACCGGGCAGGGGTTGGCCCAGTAGCGCGGTCAACAGGACGGTGAGGCCAAACACAACCGGGAAGACCAGTAGCATGAAGAGGTACCAGCCCGCGGAGATGCGCCGGAAACCGGTGAACCGTTGCCAGAAGTCGCGGCGGTCAGCCCGATCCGCGGTCCGGTAGGTCATAATGATCCCAGCAATCGAAGGGCCAAAACCGCCCAGGAGGAAGGGAATCGCCCACAGCGACGCCGTGGGGTCCTGGCCCGAGAGCGCCACCGGCACCCAGAAGAGCCACGACAGCGCGTAGGTGAGGGCGAAGAAGATCCAGAGTTGCCTGTGCCCTATGCGAGGCCCTGTTGCTGTTGCCATGCTCCTCCTTGCGCCTGTTGTGCTAGGTGTCCCATTGACTATCAGCAAGTATACACGACCGGCGGAAGCTGCCGAATCCGGCTTGCACGATACTCGCGGGCGCTGCGAGGTGGAGATAGCCACGGCGCAGATGCAGCGGTCTGGTTACGAGGCACGCGGTGGCAGTGAGCTAGAAGGACAAGAGAGAAGAGGGGCCACCGGCAGTACCGGTAGCCCCTCTTGCGGCTAGGGGTGCCCCATCGGCCACTGCCGCGGGGCTACAGATCTACGGTGTGGCGGCCAGTGCTGCGCCTGCGTCCGCCAGGCCGGCGCCGGTGGCATCGGCGCCCCAGCAGAACTCTGATGCGTACCCATATGGCGTATTCACGGCGCGGCAGCCGGGTGCCAATGGGAAGGCACTCCCTTCCAGGATGCTCTCGGCCTGTCCCGCGTACAGCTCCGGGTTCTTCTCCGCCATCAGCGCCACGATGCCCGCCACGTGCGGGCTGGCCATCGAGGTGCCGCCCAGGAAGTAGTAGCTGAGCTGGCCCATGTTCGTCTGGTACGGTCCCACGACCCACGAGCCGGGCGCGGCGACGTCCAGATCCTGGCCCGGAAGCGCGCGGCTGGAGAAGTCGGTGATGTAGAAGTAACCCGGGTCTGTTGGGTCAGCAACGTCTACGGTGTACCACCAGGCGCCACCTGCAGGAGGATACCACTCGCCCAACCAGCCGGAGGCCGCCACGGAGATCACCGGCGCGTAGGCGCCGGGGTAGCCCATGCCCGCAGCCCCTTCGTTACCCGCGGAAGCGACGATGATCACGCCCTGCTCGATGGCGTAGTCGATCGCGGCTTTCTCGACGGCGTCCAGCACCGGGCCGCCCAGGCTCATGTTGATGACCACGGGGTAATTGGCGAGCGGGCCGGCCTTCAGGTCACCCACGTACTCGATGCCACGTGCCACCACCGAGGACCAGCCGGAGCCATTCTGGTTGAGGACCTTGACCGGAATGACCTGGACCATGGGCGCCACGCCGTTGACGGGTGTGCCACTCAAGCTGTAGCCTAGGATGGTACTGACCACGTGGGTGCCGTGGGAGTTGACGTCGCGCTCCCACTTATTGGGCTGTGTTGAAACGAAGCCCACCTCACCGCCCCCGCCGCCAAAAGCGATGCCATACTCGGTGGCGATGCGTTCCTCAGGGAAGTACTGCCGCCAGGTACCAAGGAGGCCGGTATCGAGCACGGCGACGTAGACGCCGGCGCCGTCGTACGCTACCTGGCGGTTATCGAAGCCGAAATCGGTCACATTGATGGCGTCGAGGTTCCAGGTGCTCAGACCATCGGCGAAGTTGTCTACGGACACTGTATCGATGGGTGACCCGGTGCGCTCGGCATCCGGATTGGCCGCGGCAACGTAAGGCAGCGCCTGGATCGCGGGTAGCTTGGATGACTTAACCGCCATGGTCAACGCGTCGGCATGGTAGAGCACGTCCAGGACCTTGCCATAGGTCTTGAGCTCGGCCAGTATCATATCGGTGACATCGGTGTTGAGCACGATGTTGATGCCGATGGTGGCATCGGCGCTCGCGGGCACGACGCCCACAATGAGAGTCGCCAACAAAGCGACTACGCTCAGCATAGACAAGAGTCTGCGATTCATACCTTACCCTCCGCTATAGAGTGTGGATACCCATGGGTCTGGCACGCATCTGCGTGCAGGTAAATGGAATGGCTTTCCCCCGCGTCACCTCCTTCTGCGCCGCCCCACCACACATCCGCAGACAGCACTATGCCCGGCTTGCGCACCGGCGCATGAGTGCCTTTGCTCTAACCGTTGAGTCTAGGTCCATTATACAGCGAAAGTTAGAATCCCGGGGCACAGAGCGCGGGCTGCTCGTCCAGAGCAGCCCGCGCTCAGGGATGAAGCGTCTAGCGGCTGTCGTGCGGCACTGTCACGATGGCTGAGGCCAACGTGGTGTTGCCGCAGGCGTCGGTCACCTGGTAGGTGATCGTATAGACGCGGTCCGTGCCGAGTCCCGCGCGCTCGGCACGCAGATCGAACGTATAGGTATCCAGGATGACGATGTCCTCCGGCATATCGCCATCGCCCAACCCGTTGTCAGGCTCGTTCGAGGTGATCGAGACCAGCGTGATCGTGGGGTTCGGGTCGAAGTTGTCGGTAGCGACGACTGTCGCGGTCACGCGCACGTACTTGTGGTTGGCGGGCCACAGTTCGTCCGGGGTCACCGTCACGGTCAGCTTCGGGGCGATCTCGTCACAGACGCTCAGCCCGACAATGACGGGATCGTGGTCTGAGGCGCGGTAGGGATCCGGTGCGTAGAGCGCATCCTGGGGGTCCAGCTTGAACGTCATGTCGTAGTCGATCAGGTCGGGCTCGTCTGCATTGATGTGCCAGATTGTCGCTCCCGTTACTTCGTCTACGAGGGCGGCGTTTGCCAAGCCGTGATCGAGGTAGCCAATCTGCCCATCGAAGACGTAGGAGTAGGCGTATTCACCCAGGTACGTATGGATCAGGTCGGTGTACCCCCCCGCCAGCAGCACGTCGATCGGGTCTTCCTTGTCGTAGGCGTTCAAGTCGCCAATGATCAGCGCGTCGGGGTCGCCGCTTCCGGTGGGATCGGACGCGAGCCAGTCGACCAGTGCCTCCGCAGCCGCCTTGCGCGTGACGTTGCAGTTTCCGGCGCCGTCCCCAAGGTCGGGGTCGCCGATAGCATTGCAGTCGGAGCCCTTGGATTTGAGGTGGTTGACCGCCACGGTGAAGATGCCGCCCGTCGCGTTGTCCTGGAAGGCCTGCGCCAGCACCGGGCGGTTGTAGCCATCCAGGAAGCGCGGATCCACCGTGGAGTCGAGGATCGCGTAGGCGCTGAACGGCGTGACCGACGCCGGCTTGTAGATGAGGGCCTGGCGGATGGCGTCGGTGCCGATCGCGCCGGTGGCGATGTAGGCGTACGTGCCCGCGCCGAGCACGTCATTGAGGCCCGCGACCAGGTCCGCCGTCGGCACGTCGCCGGGGTGGTTTTCGATCTCGATCAGGCCGACGACGTCCGCGTTGATCGTAATGAGGGCCGCGATGATCTTGTCACGCTGGCGCGTGAGCTCCTCGGGCGTATCGGCGCCGCGGCACTCCTGGTCCTCCGCCGGGCCGCAGATGAAGGCGCCGGTATCGATGGTCGTGAAGTAGTTGAGCACGTTGAAGGAGGCTACCTTGAGGTTGCCACCCACGTCGTCGGGCTGGGGTGGGCGGGGATTCGCAGGGGTGTAGTCCGCCCCTTGGGTCGGCTGGATGCGATAGAGGTCAAAGCTGTAGTCAAGCACGCCGGTCACGTTCGCGACGGTGTCTCCACCGCGGAAGAGGTTGGTCATGTCGAAGACCGCGCCGTTGGGGTGGATCGCCGGGTCGGGGTTCTGGTTGGTGCGACCGTCGTCCAGCGTGATGCGGTCGAGCAGGTTCTGTGTGGTTAGCGCAATCGCCGGAGCCCCAGGCTCGACCACCGCGGTGGGCTGGTTCTGGCGTGCAGAGCTCAGCACGATCTCGCCGAAGCGATCGAAGTTGAAGTACTCGGAGATCACGAGCGCCTGCGGGAAGGTGACCAACATGCCCTCGTAGGGCTCGAAGCTATCGAGGCTCGTTACCGGCAGGGTAAGTGGCGTCGGCATAACGCTGTAGCCACTGTCACAAAGCCAAATCTGGCCGGCGGTGACCTCGGTCATGCCGTTGAACTCGGATACCGGGCCACGGACACGCACGAGATCGCCCACGCTGACATCTATGCCACCGGGAGCGTAGACAAAGACGCCGTCGGAGGTCGAGGGATCGCCATCGCCGCCGGGATCCTGGACATGGAAGCCGTTGAGGTCGCCGCTGTCGGGGAGCTCGTTGCGCTGGAAATCGCCCACCACGACGCCTTCAAGGGCCACTATCGTGCCTACCAACGGGCTCTCAGGACCGCTCCCCTGCACGTCGTAGATCGGCGTGTACGGATCGCCGCACTGCTCAGGCGGGGGCACGTAGATCTGATTGCTGGCGCCAGGCGTGTTCAGCGCTTCGCCGGGGCCAAGCGTACCTGGAAAGCCGGGAATCCCGGCCAGGTCGAAGTCGTTGCGCACCCAGTCGGAGGCCAAGTCCGTGTCGAAGCCGTCGGGGATACGCGACGCGCCGCCGGGCGCGAAGCTGCTAACGCCATCGTAGTTCGGGCCCAGCACGGGCACGCCGTAGGTGATGTCGCCCGTCGTGCCATCGTTCACCGCGACGGCATCCACAATGGCATCCCACGGCGTGGTGTCGAAGACGCCGTCGTTATTCGTATCGAGGTCAAAGTTCAGGGCCCCGGTGAAGGCTCGCACCAACAGCAAGGTGATAGTGCCGTTCTCCAGCGCATTGGCGGGCAAATCGACCAGGTAGAACCCATTCGCGTCTGTGGTGCCGATGGCGATGACTTCGTCGACGACGCCGGCGCCTGTGCCATCGCCCTCTATCTCCAGCATGGTGTAAGCGGAATAGTCCGTGTCAGGCGTGCCGTAAATCTCGACGTACTCGACGTCGGTACCCGCGGTGCTGGCGGAGAATTCGTTGATCTTGGGTTCTGCTACGGTTTCGCACACGTTGACGGGCGTGCTGGTGTTGCGTGGGCTCGGAGCGCCGGTGGCGAAGTCTGCGGCGTTGTTGTCGGTGTCCACGCAACCACTGCCCGCACGCAGTGCTGCCGTCGCGTTGCTCAGCCCCGGCGCCGCCGCGGCCCCTTCATAGTAGTTCGCGCTACCGTAACCTACCAAATCGATGATCCGTGCTGCCTGGTCCGCGCTACACGGTGTGGAGCCGCCGTTGCAGCCCAGCGATGCTATGCCGGTGGCAAGCACTACCTTGCCAGCAGTGGCGCCCATGGCTATGGGCGTGGCATCGGTCAGGTCGGGTGTGGGCAAAGGGTTGCCATTAGTCCCACCGGCTTCTTGGACCAGGAAGTACTGCCCTGGCTGAAGCACAACATCCGGAAGCTCGGTGAGTTGCGTCGAGTTCGCACCGAAGTTCCCGGTCCCGGTTGCGCTGGCGTACTGCAGGGATAGGCCGCCCAGCGAGACCGGAGAGCCGCTAGCATTGAAGATCTCGATAAAGTCGTGAGTCAACGGCGCGCCGGAGTTGCCTCCGCCGCCGTAAACTTGGCTGATGCGCAGTGCATTGCCCGACGCACCGTCAGCCACGAGCGCGCCCGTTTCACTCGGCGCTGCCCAGACCCTGAGAGGCGAGGCCCAGTTGCCCAAGATCAGGGCCGCAATCAGCAGGGGTGCCGCCAACTTCCTTAGGTGTTTCACCGGTTACCTCCTTAAGATCGAAGATCTGCAGTACAGCGCTCAGTCGTGCGTGACATTCTGGACATGTCTTTCTGGTGTCACCTCCTTGATCCGCCAGTGCCTTGCGCAGCGGACTGCACATACTCGGGGTCGACGTGAGTTTCCTTGGCGAGCAGACACGTAAAGGGGCCGTGCCAGCACTGCCCCCACTTGAGAGGACATGCAGCGCACTGTCATTATAGGGCTGGAGTGAAATTCTAACCAGCCAAATCACGCCTCAGGTGCCGCGGTGAGAGGGCGCCTTGTCTGAGAGTGTCGGGAAGCAGTGGCCCTCAGCGAGGCGTTTGGTATCCGGACGGCACCGGCTCGGCAAGTTCCCGGTGTGGATGAGGAGGTTAGAGGAGGGCTTCCCGTACGCGCGGTACGACCTCCTCAGCGAAGAGTCGGATCTGGGCCTCCGTGGGCTCCGCGGGCGCGAAGATGAAGGTGTCCATGCGCTGCTCCAGAACCAGTGATGCTAGAGCGTCCACCCACAGTTCCACAGGCCCTTCGAGGAAGTCGCCGGTCGCGCCGTCGGTGATGCGGCCGACAATGTTGTAGATGCGCCGGATCTCGCCCGGACTGCGCCCGGCAGCCTCTGCGGCGTCGTCGATCTGTCTATTCTTACCGGCCAACTGCGCGGGCAGGGCGTACGACGAGGTAGGAACCCACCCGTCACACAGCCGCCCGGTCAACGCGAGCATGCGCGATCCATAGGCGCCCAGCCAGATGCCCATCGGGTGGGCCGGAACAGGGCCCGGGTTGGCGCCGCGCAACTGGTAGTGTTTTCCCTCGAAGCGCGCGTTCGGGCTGCCGCGCCACATCAATCGCATGATGGCGATGGCCTCCTCGACCGCGTCCACAGCTTCACCTGGTTCGCGGCGGGGCCCGCCCAGCGCGGCAATGCCGTCCCAGAAGTACCCGGCGCCCAGCCCCATCTCCACGCGCCCACCGGTTATCTCGTCGAGCGAGGCTGCCGCCTTGGCCAGCATTGCCGGCGGGCGGAGCGCGAGGTTGATGACATCGGGGAAGAAGCGTATCCGCTCGGTCTGTACCGCCAGAGCCACGAGCAATGTCCATGTGTCCAGGAAGCGGCGTTGGTAGGGATGATCCTGGATCCCGATCAGGTCGAGTCCCAGCCGTTCTGCCAACCGAGCCTGATCGAGCAGCGTCGCGTAGCTGCCGGCTGAAGGAACCGGGAAATAGCCGAACTGCACTGTCTGTTCAAGAGTCGTCATTCAACCCTCCTGAGCGGGTCGGACGTGATGGTGCTCGCCATCATCCTCGGCCCGCTAATCTAGCTGAACCTACTGGGCCTGTGACGGCTGATGCGACACTAACCGGCGTCCGGTAACATCCGGACCAGAGCATTGACTACCACGACCACGTTCGGCCAGGGCGCTTAAGGGGACGCAGACACGCGATTTAGCAGTGCGCGGATCTGGGTGTCTGCGCTGACCGTGACCGGCGCGCCATGGCCACAGCACACCACCGCGACTGGCAAGTCCAGTAACCTGCGTGCCGAACGCTGCGCCTGCTCGGGGTCGACGCTGAATTGCGGGTACGAGAAGTGAAGTGCAGGCCTCACCGATAGCCGGCGCGAATGGACCACGAGGTCTCCGGTGAACAACACCTGGTCTGTGGGTCGGTACAGGCAAATGCTGCCGGGCGTATGCCCGGGTGTATGTAGGACCTGCAGCCCGCCCAAGGCTTCCAACACTTCCCCATCTTCGACAGCGCGGGTGACTTGGCAATGCCCTCCATCTCTCACGATCGCGTCCACGATGCCCATCCCGACGCGCTTCAGCCACGACGTATACGGCAGCGGGGCGGCACCCTCGACATAGGGCACCTCGCTGCGATGGGCGAGGACCGCCGCTCCGCTCCGCTCGGTGAGCTCCGCGGCGGTGCCTGTGTGGTCGATGTGCGCGTGCGTCAACACGATTGCCCGCAGATCGGCGGCGCTGTACCCCGCGACCTGCAGCTGCGACAGAATCCGACCGGCCGCGCCCGGCGTGCCGCTGTCGATCAAGGCCACGCCCCCCTTTACAGCCAGCGCGTAGACCCCGCTGCCCGGCATGCCCTCCATCATGAAGACATCCGGAATGATGCGTCTCACGATCGCCGCGCCTCTACGTAGCCGCCGCCACCCGGGCGTAGAAGTCTACGATGTTGCCATCGGGATCGCGAAACCAAACTGAACGCTGGCCCCAAGGGTAGGTCGCGGGCGGCTTGACGATGGCGACGTCCAGCTGCTTCAGGCGCTCGTACTCCGCATCGGCGTCGTCCACCTCAAACTCGAGAGCGTGGCTGCCGTGACCGGCGCCTTCCATACAGCCGGGCGCCATCTCTTCCATGCCCTGTTCGCTGAAGATGCACAATTGGGCTCCAGAGGTCGAGAACGCAACGAAGCCGTCGTTGCCTTCGCACCCGGCCTCGAGAACCGTGCGATAGAAGTCGCGCAGGCGCCGAACGTTCTTTGTGATCAGACAGATACTGATGAAGCGTCTCATGGTGCCTCCTGCGAAAGGGTGCGAGACTGGCCGGAATGCGGCTATGCCTCGGGTATGCAGGGAATCAGGCCCTTGCGGTAGGTCCCTTTATCTCGCGAGGCAGATAGCACACGTCAAGAATGACGCCGTTGACCGGGATCATCCAGGCCATACTCTCATGATAGTCCAATCGAGGTGAAAGAGCTATCTGAGATTCATAGGCTGCTGCAGCCAACGTCGCGCTCCTGCTCCGACCGGGCTGGGATCCTTGGCTGGCTCGCGGCCGGCCCCCACCACCGTGACAAACCGCCCAACCGGAGTACACTCACTTCGAATAGCACGCGCTCGACTTACGACCGTCGACTTGTGACTTTCCTTCTCAGGAGGCCGCAATGCAGGAAGAATCCTTGACTTTATCCGACCGGCGCCTACCCGTGATCCGCGTCCATACGCTCGTGATCGGCAGCGGCGCCGCCGGGCTGAACGCCGCCGTCCAGCTCCGCGCCAACGGCGTCGAGGACGTGCTGATCCTCAGCGAGGGGCTCGAGAAGGGCACCTCGATCAACACCGGCAGCGACAAACAGACCTACTACAAGCTCTCGATGTGCGGGGCCGAGGCCGACGCCCCGGAGATCATGGCCGAGACCTACTTCGAGGGAGGGTCGATGCACGGTGATCTGGCGCTCGTCGAGGCCAGCCTATCAGCCCGCGCGTTTCTGCACCTGGTGAACCTGGGCGTTCCCTTTCCACACGATGCCTACGGGCAGTTCGTGGGCTACAAGACCGACCACGATCCACGCCAGCGAGCCACTTCGATTGGCCCCTATACTTCGCGTGAGATGTGCCGGGCACTGATCCGCGAGGTGAGAAAGCTGGGTATTCCGGTATGCGAGGGGCGGAATGTGGTCACATTGATAACGATTGGCGGTCAGAAACCGGCGGAAGGCAGAGGGGCTCGGTCGGAGACCGGCCCCAACGGAGCGGAGACCGGCCTCAGCGGCGAGGAGACTGACCCCAGCAGAGCCCAGACCGGCCCCAGCGGAGAGGAGTATGACTCCAGCGGAGAGGAGAAGGGCCCCAGCGGAGGGAGTGGCGCCAAGGAGCTGAGGGTGGCGGGGGCGGTAGCGCTCGGACCGGACGGAGAGCTGGAGGTCTACCTCGCCGAGAACGTGATCTTTGCCGTGGGTGGACCTGGAGGACTCTACAAGACGAGCGTCTATCCCGAGGTTCATACCGGGGCCATCGGCCTGGCGCTGATGGCGGGCGCGAAGGCCCACAGCTTGCCCGAGTCCCAGTATGGCTTGGCATCGATCCAGTTCCGCTGGAACGTGTCGGGGACCTACATGCAGGTGGTGCCGCGATTCATCAGTACCGAACCGGACGGCGTCTCGGACCCGGTCGAGTTCATGCGCCCGTACTTCGATTCAGTAGGCGCGATGAACTCGATGGTCTTCCTGAAGGGCTACCAGTGGCCCTTCGACTGGCGTAAGGTGCAGGGCGGCTCGTCCATCGTCGACATCCTGGTCTATATCGAGACGGTGCTCAAGGGCCGCCGTGTCTTTCTCGACTTCCGCATCAACCCCGAAGGCTTCGCCTTCGAGGACCTAAGCGAAGAAGCACGCACTTACCTGATACGCTCTGAGGCACTCCTGGAGACGCCCATTGCGCGCTTGGAGAAGATGAACCCCGGCGCGATCGAGCTTTATCTCGACCACGGCATCGACATCCATCTGGAGCCCTTGGAGGTGGCTGTTTGCGCTCAACACAACAACGGCGGGCTGGCGGGTAACCTCTGGTGGGAGTCCCTCAACGTCAAGCACCTCTTCCCGCTGGGTGAGGTGAATGGCTCACACGGCATCTACCGGCCCGGCGGGTCGGCGCTCAACTCAGGGCAGGTAGCGGGTTTCCGCGCCGCCGAGTACATCGCGCATCGCTATCAGGCCTGGACGCTCGACGGGGCTGCGGCCTTGGGGGCAGCCGAGGCGGCGGTTGCCAGCGTGCTGGCCTATATTCATCGTTCTGCCGAAGCGCCGGGGCGCGCCTGGCAAGCCGAGCGCGCCGAGTTCCAGGCGCGGATGTCGCGGGCTGGCGCTCATATCCGGTCGTTGGAGGTTCTGCGCACTGCCGTGCCCGAGGCCTGGGTGCAGTGGCAGCGCGTCAGTCGCGCCGGCGACCTGGGCAACCTGAGCGAAAGTCTGCGCAACCGCCAGCTCTGCTTTGCCCATGCTGTCTATCTGGAAGCGCTCAAGGCGGCGCTCGAGAGCGGCACCGGTAGCCGCGGATCATCGATTGCGCTGCACCCCCGCGGCGTCAAGATCCATGCCCAGCTCGATGATGGCTGGCGCATCGTGCCTGAGGACGAACGCTTCCGCGACAAGGTTCTCGAGACCGTTGCGAGGCCAGATGGCGCTGCGATGTCAGTATGGGTCGACCGCCGCCCGCTGCCTCACCCCGACTCGTGGTTCGAGACAGCTTGGGCCAGATTCCGCGATGGCGAGATCTACGGGTAGCTATTGACAGATTGTCATTAGAGGGCTAAAATCGGCATGATGTGCTGAGGCCCGAATCGTGAAAACCTACCTTGAGTGCTATCCGTGTTTCCTGCGCCAGGCTCTCGACGCAGCAGAGTTCGCCCATGCAAGCGATGCCGAGAAGACGAGTGTTGTGCAGGCAACCCTGGCATTGCTGCAGACGCTCGATCCTCAGGCAACGCCACCCGAGATCGGCGATGAGATCCACCGCCTGGTCCGCGCGACGATCCGCCACGAAGATCCCTACGGTGAGCTCAAGCAGGCTGCCACAGAGGCCGCGCTCCAGCTTCTGCCGTGGATGCGGTCGCAGATTGCCCATGCGCCGGATCCTTTTGAGCGCGCCGTCAGGATCGCCATTGCGGGCAACATCATCGACTTCGGGCCGGGAGCCAGCTACGATCTCGAGCGCGCGCTATCCGAGGTGACCCAGAAGCCGTGCGCGATCAACGATCTGGAGGCACTCCGTGGGGCCCTCGCCAACAGCGAGAGCGTCCTCTATCTGGCGGACAACGCCGGCGAGACCGTGTTCGATCGCGCCCTTATCGAGACACTGGACAGCGATGTCACGTATGCTGTGAAGGGCGGGGCGGTGCTCAATGATGCCACGCTTGACGATGCGCGGGACGCCGGTTTGGGGGCATGCGCCACACTGATGAGCACGGGCTTGGACGCGCCGGGCACGATCCTAAAACGAACCAGCGCCGTCTTCCAGCGTAAGTACGCCGAGGCAGAGGTCATCATCGCCAAGGGCCAGGCCAACTACGAGACGCTCAGCCCGGGAGACGCAAGGGTCTTTTTCCTATTGAGGGCCAAGTGTCCGGTGATCGCGCGTGACCTCGGCACCGAGGCGGGCGCCATCGTCGTCAGACAGGGCGATGCCGGCGGGAGGCTGTAGGAGCCGCTCAGGGCTGAGGGACTCAGACGCGGCTGTGGCACGAGGCCTTCTCGGCATAGCGCGCCCTACTGGACTCCACACCTAAGACGCGTACGAATACAAGGGGGACCGATGCACATCCTGGTTACTGGCGGCATGGGTGAGATTGGGCGCCCGACGGTACAGTGGTTGCTGGACCACGGGCATAGCGTGCGGGTACTTGACTTGACCATCGACGCGCCAATTCCCGGCGCAGACTGCCGAGCAGGCGACGTCACGGATTTCGTGGGCTTGGGCGAGGCTATGGACGGCGTCGATGCCGTAGTGCACCTGGCTGCCTACAGGCATCCGGGCCTAGCACCCGAACACCGCCTGTTTCAGGTGAACGTCGGTGGCACCTTCAACGTTTTCCGCGCCGCCGCCGATGCGGGGATCAGGCGGGTAGTCTGCGCCAGCTCGATCAACGTGCTAGGTTACAACTTCGGGACACAGTTTCTTCCGGGGCAACTGCAGTACTTTCCCATCGACGAAGCCCATCCTACCTACACGACTGACCCCTACTCCTTCTCGAAGCACTGCATCGAAGAGATCGGGGCCTACTTCTGGCGCCGCGAGGCGATCACGAGCGTGTTTCTGCGGTTTCCCGCGGTCTACGACCTTAATAGCGCCACGCCCTCGATTCTGGCGGACTTCGTCGAGACGTGCCATCGCCAGACTGCCGAAGTGATGGCGTTGCCCGAACCGCAACAGCGGGAGCGCGTCCGCGGGATCATCGCGGACTTCGAGGCCCGCGCGCGGGCGCGCGAATGGGAGATCGGGTTCGATCTCGGCTTCCCCGACGCTTTCATCATGTTCGGTCGCAGCAACTTCTGGACGAGTCTCGACGTGCGCGATGCCGCGCAGGCAATCGAGCGAGGTCTGCTGGCGGACATCGAGGGGAGCCGTGCGGTCTATCTGTCGGACACACATAACTTCGTGGGCATTCCCTCGCGTGACCTCGTCGAGGTATGGTTCCCGGACGTGACGACCTGGAAGCGTCCGGTCGAGGGCACCGAGTCGCTGGTGAGCATTGATGCCGCGCGTGCGCTCCTGGGTTTCGAGCCCGCGTTCCCGTTCATGGATCAGTAGCCGGTGCGTGAATACGGCTACCGCAGAGATATGACGGAGGTTGGAGACACGTCAACCAGCCTTCGGTGTAGTCAACAGCGTTTTGCATTGGACTTGAAACTTTCCACACATCCGTAAGGAGATACTATGACCAGAGAGCTATTCGGGATCATTCCCCCACTGACAACGCCCTTCACGCCTGAAGGCGACGTCTACGAGGCGGGGCTACGCGCCCTTGTCGACTTTCAGGCGGCAGGCGGGTCGCATGGCCTGTTCATCTGCGGGACCTATGGGTCCGGCCCGATTATGACGTTGGAGGAGCGCAAGCAGGTCCACGAAATCGTCGTCGATCAGGCCCAAGGGCGGCTGACCATTGTGGCGCACGTAGGCACGACCTCGACCGCGCAGTCGGTTGAGTTGGCCCGGCACGCTGAGGCCGCCGGCGCAGACTATGTGGCATCGGTCGCGCCTTTCTATCTGCACCACGACGCTCCCACGATCATCCAGTATTTCCGCGATCTGGTGGAGGCTGTGAAGATCCCGGTCTTCGTTTACAACAACCCCAAAGCCTCTGGAGCTGATATTCCGCCGAGCCTTCTGCGTCGCCTGGCGGATGTGGGTGTTCAAGGTATCAAAGACAGTGGCTTTGGCTACATCGAGTTTGCGCACTTCGTGCTGGAAATGACCGATGATTACCCTGACTTCCGCTTCATCGTCGGCACGGAGGGCATCGCGCTTCCGGCGTTCATGGCCGGTGCGAAGGGGTGCGTCTCGGGCCTCGCCAACGTCTTCCCCGAGATCATGGTCGAGCTGTGGGATGCGTTCGTCGCGGGCGATTACGCAAAGGCCGCGCCACTGCAGATGAAGGTGGTCAAGGCACGCAAGTTGCTACACATTCCCTCCTCTACCAATGCGGCCTGCTACGCCGGCCTGCACGCCCGCGGCGTCGATGTCGGCGTGCCCAAGCGCCCCGTTCTGCCCGTATCCGACGACAAGGCTGCGGAGATGATCGTGGCGTTCAAGGAGATGGGGCTGTTGTAGTGGTCAGCGATTGGCTTTCAGCTGACTGTGCACAAGCAGCATAGAGCAATGCGACCGGTCGTTTCGGACGGTGTTCTGCTCTGTGCTTCTGACTGATCACTGACGGCTGACGGCCCTTGGCCGATCGCTTTCCGGAGGCGCGTATGTCGACCGACACACTGCGGCACGACGGAGCCGGTTCCCTCGAAGTCGTCGCCCTTGGTGAGACGATGATCATGTTTGGGCCACCGGGGCACGAACTGCTGGAGCACAGTGAGACATTCCGCGCCCTTATTGGTGGCGCGGAGGCTAACGTCGCTGTGGGTCTGGAGCGGCTGGGGATCCACGTGGGCTGGATCGGCAAGTTGCCGCGGAATGCGCTGGGGCGGTGGGTCGTGAACGGCACCCGTCGCTACGGCGTCGATACATCGGCGGTAGTCTGGAGTGACGAAGGGCGGGTCGGCACCTTCTTCGTAGAGTTCGGCGCTCAACCGCGGCCGACCAAAACGATCTACGATCGCGCGGGTAGCGCCGCGACAACACTAACGGCGGACGAGCTAGACTGGAACTACATCGCGCAGGCCCGGTGGCTGCACATGACGGGCATCATGCCCGCACTGAGCCCGACCTGTCGCGCGAGCACGCCCGAGATTGTCCGGCGCGCCCGCGCGCGTGGTGTCAAGGTCTCCTTCGATCTCAACTATCGCTCGAAGCTCTGGCCCCCACAAGAGGCGCGTACGGCCTGGGACGAGATCCTGCCGCATGTGGCCCTGATCATCACGACCGAGCCGGACGCCGCGCTGCTGCTGGACTCTGCGCTGGATCGGGAGGCCGCGTTACGGGCCATCTTCGACCGTTACCGGCCTGATGCCGTCGCCATGACTTGTGGGGGCCAGGGCAGTGCCGCCTATGACGGCAAGGAGGTCATCCAGTCTCCATCGTGGAAGCTGGAGCTGGTCAACCGGCTGGGCGCCGGCGACGCCTTCGCGGCAGGCCTGCTCTATGGGTTGATCAAGGCTGACCTAAGAGCGGGGCTTGCCTATGGCAATGCAATGTCGGCACTGAAGTTCACCGTGCCCCAGAACCTGCCACTGATTGATATCGAGGACGTCGAGCATCTCCTGGCAGGGCAGGATCTGCGTCTGGTGCGCTAGAAGACCGGTGGCCATCAGCGCGCGAGACTTGAGCGATGCGTGTGGCTGATGATGAGCGGTGCGAGATACTCTTGCACAAAGGCCGTGACCGCGGGGGGACGCGCCACACCGAGGGCCCATAGCGCGAGTTCGGACGCCAGGCTTTCGTTGGCGCCATAGTCGGGGTGAGGCCAGGCGTTGTAGTTGACCTCACGCGCATATAGCGTCTCCGGTGAGGAGGCGCCAAATCGACTGGCATCCCACTCTGCGCGCAGGCCATCAATGACCACGTGACCGATTTCGTGACCCACCGTCGAACCCAGCACGAGAGATTCTCGTGCCTCGACGGAATACCGGTGAGGCTCGTAGATCAGCGTGAAGTAGTAGCGCATCACGCTCCAGTCGAAGAGATCGTCGTAGAGAACGATCCGCCCCAGTTGGTTGGCCCACACGGCGAGGGCGATACCGTCTCGACCGCCGCGGGCGAAAACCAAGGTCTGCGATTGGCCTCGAGTTCCGGCAGCGACCCCGGCTCGGATCAGAGCCATAACCCTGGCATAGCCGAAAGTACTGCTGTAGCGGTCGAGGACACCGATGACCAGCGCCAGCTCTGCTGAAGACCAGCTCGATTCAAAGCGGATGCCTGCCGCTTGCCACGCGTCCACCCGCTCTGCCAGCTCCGCATCTGCAACTACCGCGATGTCCAGGGGTTCGCCCAACTGAGTAGGCGCCTGATGCCGCACCGGCGCGCCTCGCGCAGGTGCGGCGGGCATGTCAACTCTCGTACCCGTCTGCGGAACGCAAGCAGCGCCCACAACACCGACGGGCGCAGGCGTGGTTGCCATTGCCGCCATAGGGACGAGGAATGTCACCAGAACCCCACGCAGCCATCGATTTGCCCACGTAGCCAACCTTACTCCACCCACTTCCCGCTCGTGTCTACGGTAGAATCAGCCGTAAAGCCCCCTTGACAGGTGTTGACATGTCGGCACTTGGTTTCTGCCGACACTTGATAGTCTAGAACGGAACCGTCACGACAGCGTCACTGCGCTGCGGCGGATGTCGTTCGATAGCGGGGGTGAGATGAGCTCAATCGAGATCTCTTTACTTGGACCAATGCAAGTGACCGTCGAAGGTTTGGCGGTTCCAGATTTCGAGGCGGATTCGGCGCGCGCGCTGTTGGCTTATCTGGTCATCAGCCGCGAGGTCCCCAGCCCGCGCGAGGTGCTGGCAGGGCTGCTCTGGCCTGAGTGGTCGGAATCAGATGCCAGGCGCAACCTCCGCTCGGCACTCTACCGGGTTCGTATGTCAATTGGTGACCATGGCGCGGAGCCACCTTTCCTCGACATTTCGCGCGATGCTGTGCAGTTCAGCGCTCGGAGCGATTACTGGCTCGACGTAGAGGCTTTCACTAACCTGATCGATGCCACCCGCGCTCACGCACATACCGCGATCGAGGACTGCCCGGTATGTATCGAAAAGTTCACCGAGGCCGCCAAGCTCTATCGGGGAGACTTCATGCAAGGCTTTTCGTATCCGAGCGCTGCGCTGGAGGAGTGGATTGTCGTGCAGCGAGAGGCCCTGCATCTGCAAGCGCTGGACGCGCTGCACCACTTGGCGGCGTTCCATGAATGGCGTGGCGACTATCTGGAGGCGTTGAGTTACGCTCGCCAGCAGGTGGCGCTCGAGCCATGGCGCGAGAGCGCTCACCGGCAGTGGATGCGAGCCCTCGCGCTTAGCGGTCAGCGGACGGCGGCTCTGGCACAGTACAAGACGTGCCGGCAGATCCTTGAGGTCGAGTTGGGCGTCGAGCCGGAGACCGCGACGCAGGCGCTCTATCAAGCGATCCGCGACGGCACCTTGAATGGCAGCGGCCTTGCGATTACAGGACCGCTCGCTCCAGTCGAGTCGCGGCTACAACCGCGCCTTTCCTTGCCGTCGCTGCCCGGAAACCACGGCAGTCCGGTTGAACCCAAGGCCCAGCGCCGGCCCGCCGCTGTGGTCGTGGCCCACGTGAGCGGATCGACGCAGTTCCTGGCGTGCGCCGATGTACCCTCGTGGGCCAGAGAGATGAACGGCGCTTTGCAGGTCCTGGCGATGGAGGGGCATCGCTGGGGAGGCACTCTGCACCACCTGGGGCACGAGCACATTGCCTTGACCTTCGGGGGCGGGGCGGCACACGAACCACAACTCGAGCAGGCTGTGTCTGCGGCTCTGGGAATGCGCGCGGCCTTTGATGCCCATATCAAGGCACTCCGCGGGCGCGGCAGTTCGGTGGGCAGCGCCGCCGCGACGGCCTGTGCAGAGGAGCTGCAGGTGCGTATTGGTGTCGGGACGGACGAGGCTGCGGTTGAGGCTGGCGAACCGGAGATCGTTGAAGCCGACCTTGATCCGGTTTCCCCGCTGTTCCAGTCCATGGCTCTGATTGTCGCCGAACAGGTACAGAAACAGGTCGCCAAAGGCACAGTATGGGTCGACGAGGAGACATATCATAGGGTAACGTCGCGCTTTGACTGGGCGTGGCGTACTATCCTATCTGTCCCCGGCGTTGCCAGGCCGGTCACAATCTACCGGCCTTTGCCACCGGCGCGCGCCGCGATGGCGACGGCGCCTGCCGAGCTGGCAGAGCGGGCGGAGTCGAGCGGGTGACCCACAGTCCAAGCGCAGGCCGATGAGACGCGGCACGACGGAGTCGAGCCGGTGACTCACGGTCCTGCCGCCAGCCGGTGGGACGCGGCACGACGGAGTCGCGTAGGCTACGTCAGAAGAAGCAACCGGGTTTCCCAGCGTGCCATATCGAGCACCAACGCCGTGACCTCTGCGCCCAGGATTTCGCCCGTGAAGGCGTCGGTCACCGTGACCGGCCCGGGAAAGCGAAGCGTGCGTTCGCCGGCGTGCTGAGCGTAGACCGCCACGAAAACGTCGTTGGCCCAGAGCATATCGCCCGCATCGTCGTAGATGTGCACGCCGGCGTAACGTGCCAGATTCCGTAACAGATCCCACGGCAGGAGCGGGGCGGCGCTATAGACTGAACTGAACCCCTCCAGATCCTTGACCACAAGCCCCGCACGTGAGGAGCCCTCCAGAACGCCCAGACCCCGGGCGTCGGGGTCCTCGGCGAAGAAGACCGGGCGAACCGCCATCCGGGGCAGGTATTCGATCCGGGGGGGCTGGAGGTATTGGTCGAGAGCCACGCCGGTGCCGTAGGTGTAGACGGGTGAAAGCCCGCGCGTGAGCGGGTGGTCGAAGTCGGTGAGCGTCACGTTGAGTTCTGAGACTTTGTCGATACATCCGATCCGAATCCCCGTCAGCGACGCCATCGCCGCCAGGGACGCCCCCTCGTCGTTCAGGTAACCCGGCGCGTAGATCCACAGTGCGGTCGCACCGTCGCGCTTGACGACGCGATGGACCAAGCGGCGTTCAGCCTCGGACAGGTAGAAGGCGTTGGCCATAATGTAAAGCTTGTAGGCCGGAAGGTCAGGACGCGCGAGGTCATCCACAAGCAGCTGCTCGAAGGGCGCGCCCATGCGCGCTAGATGCCAGTTGCGAAAAACCAGCTGTGTCGCGTTGTGCAGGCCCTCGCAAGGCGCTTGGAAGTGCGTCGCGCGCTGGCTGACGACGAGTGCGATGTCACCAAACCAGCGGCGTCCGCGCTCCTGCAAGTGCACCTCGATCTCCCGCAGCTTCTGCAGGGGCGCGACGGCCTCGGGTGCGTCGAACCAGCCTTGATCGGTCAGGTCCATCCACCACTGCGCGGTGCCCGAAGCCAGTTGATACGCCGCATCCTTCTTCAGGAGCTGGACCGTCGAAGCGACGGTCTGTGGTTGGCTGATGTGCCGTTTCCACGTGACCGAGGCCGGCGTCCAGACGGTCTTGCAGTCGATCTCATCAAAATGCAGCTTGCCCGCGCGCCGAATGGCGTCGGCGACGGCCTGCGGCGAGTGGTAGCCGCCCTCGCCCCGGTTGCTGTAGGCGTGCGGGCTGGCGAGGAGATCGACCGCGGGCGAGGCGAGGATGCGCGCGAGGGCGTAGTGGCCGTTGAGCTGCGGTCGGGGCATATCGCTGAACTGGTAACCGTAGAAGACGCCCACGACCTTCGGGCGAGGCAGCGCGTGCTTGGCGGCCTCGCAGACCGCAATGATGCTGTCGACCGCGGCGTCGCTGAGGCATTGGGTATAGTCGATTGCGGGACGGTCGCGCACGGGGTCGTACAACTCGCCGTGGGCGGGCGTGTCGCGTGCTTGCGGTTCGGGGATGGTTGCCTCCTCGAACCTGACCGTGCGGCCCCACGCCCGCGCAAGCGCCTGCGGATCGTCCGCGTAGGTGGCCTGCAGCCAGCGGCGGAAACTCGCCTGCGCTGCCACGCTGTAGTCGGCCAACCCTCCGAAGGCATACTCGCTCCAGTGAAACCACTCCGCGAAGAGGCCATCGGCCAGATGCCAACCCCAGAGCCTGTCGGCATAGGGCGCGGCCTCGCAGTGGGCTACCAGTGCCGCCACTGCCTCGGCCGCATCGCGACGCCAGACCTGCGAGTGGAACGAGTGGAGGTTCAGCGTCTCGAGGCGCACCTCATGGCCCAGGTAGTGGACGGCCTCGGGGTTCGGCGCTGTCTGGTCGAGCCTCTCGCCCGTCGCAATGCTGCGCACGACGTTCATCTCTTCCGGATGCGCCCGCCCCCACCAGGGGAAGCCCTGTGTGCCCAGGTAGATGCGAGGCATGAAGTAGCCGCCGGGAATGCGGGTTACATAGTTGGCGAGGAACGCGTCAACCGTATCGAAGTCGTACTGCCCTGACCCCACCCACCAGATGCCGGGCACGGAGAAGGTGAACAGCCGGACGCCGGCTTCGAGGAACGTCGCAACGTGGCCCGGCCCGACGTACGCCGCGATGGGCGGTTCCGGCGCGCCATTGAGACAGAGCGTTGGAACGCCGCCGTGGACTGCAATGTTGGTGACAGTCATGGATCTTGCCCCCGGCGTATGGTCTAGAGCCGCCGCCAGCTACCCGACACACCAACTGGCGTTGTCGACGATCTCCATCCTATCGCTCTCTGCGGAGCGCACGCCCGCGTCGAGGATGGCCATTGCCTCCAGGTTGAACAACATTTCCAGCGTCTGGTGGAGGGGCTCACCGGTTTCCAGGTGGTGTATGATCTCTGCAGCGATGCCGTCGCGGCCCTCGGGCAGGGGATCGGGCTCATAGATCTCGGTCACGCCGCCGCCGCGCTCCACCCTGACCCGCTCCTTGCCCGCGTGCCGCTCGACCACAAGCGTGCCCTTGGTCCCGTAGAGGATGGGGCCCGTCGGGACGCCGTGATCCCACGTGGTCCATGAGCCCTCGAAAAGCGCGTATGCGCCGGGGAAGCGGACGAGCATCGCGGCGTTGTCCTCAGCCTCGCCCCACCGGCTGTCCAGGTTGGCGCGCATGCCGATCGCCGCCGTCGCCTGCTCGCCGATCATCCACCGCGCCACCATCGCGCCGTAGCAGCAGAAGTCGAGCATCGCGCCGCCGCCGGTATCGATCTGGTGCCACCAGGTCGCGCCGCGCTCCGCGCCCGTCATCGCGTCGGCAACCTCATCCACGCCCGCGTGAGCCGCGCCGTAGCCCAACGGCCCCGTGTGCCCCGCGCGCCACTTGAGCTGCAGGATCCGTCCGATGATGCCGTCGTCCAGCAGTGCCTTGGCCTTACGTGCGCCGGGCTGCCACGTCAGGGGCCAGTTGATGACCATCGTCGTGCCGGCGGCCTGGCACGCACGCACCATCCGCAGCGCATTGGAGAGCGTGTCTGCCATCGGCTTCTCTACACAGACATGGGCGCCATGTGCGGCACAGGCTTCCACCACCGGGGCATGCTGCGCATTCTCGGACTGAACGACGATGAGGTCGAATTGCTCCTTGTCGAGCATCTCGTGGTAGTCCGCGTAGGCCTTGGGCACCCCCAGGTCGTCCAGCGCGTGGCGCTTGTTCCACTCGCGCGTGTAGGGCGCGGCCCGCAGCTCCGGACGAAAGGGCTCCGTATCCGCGCCGGCCACCCACGCGATCTGCGGGTGCTGCGCAAAGTGCGCGGCGACGTTGTTCACGTGCATGTGCGCGAATCCGATGATGCCGGCGCGATAAGTCTTCATCTTTGCACTCCTTCGATCGCTTCCTGTCTAGATCACCGTCGTGGTTAATCAAGGCGCGCGGGCCGTATCGCGCCATACTCATACCGCATCGCGAATCGGGCAAACAGAGAACCTGAACGCTGACTGCGTTTAGCAGAAACGATGATCCTGGGTCTTGTGTCGGACTGCTCACGCCCGGTGGTCTGCAGGCCTCAGCGAAATCGGCGGTTCGATCGGCCCCGAATACCCTAGCCGGACTTGAGCGTGACCTCACGCCCGTCCTTGATGACGTGCAAGGGCGCCTCGTGCGACCAGATCGCTTCCCAGACGCTCTCAGCGTTCAGCACCACCAGATTCGCGCGGTTACCTTCTTTGAGGGCGAAGTCACGGAGACCCAGGGCTTCCGCTGCGCGCGTCGTGATCAGATCGTAGAGCATCTCCATATCCTCGAAGGTCGTCATCCACATCAGGTGCGCCGCCAGGAACGCGACCTCCAGCATGTTGTTGCGGCCAAAGGGGTAGTAGGCGTCAGCGATATCGTCCTGGCCGAGAGCAATGCCCACACCCGCGTCGTACAGCGACCGTACGCGGGCATAGAGTGGGCCGGTCTGCGGATCACTGACCACAGCAACGCGGGCCTTCTGGAGGAGCGCCTCGATCTTCCTATAGTAGGGCTCGGGATACAGCGCCATCGCGCGGGCGTGCTGCGCGGTGACGCGCCCCTCCCATCCCTCCTGGAGCGTCTTCACCGCGAGCATCTCGAGCGTCCGCAGCCCCGGGTCGCCGGCATCATCGATGAGCATCGAGATATCCTTGTCGTACGCCTTCGCGATGGCGAACATCCGGTCGATGTGCTGCTGAGCGTCCGCGTCGGTGTACTCGATCCAGGGGATCCCGCCCACCACGTCCGCGCCAAGCGCCATCGCCTGCCGGACGTAGTCCTCGGCACCGGGATCCCGCACGACGCCATCCTGGGGGAACGCGACGACCTGGATCTCGACCCGGTCCTTGAACTCCTCACGGGCTCGCAGCAGGGCTTTGACCCCTTCGAGCCTCGCCTTGGTGTCTGTATCGGCGAATGCGCGGATGTGCGTGTTCCCGAAGCGGATCGCCAGGTTGATGGCTCTGCGGACGTTCTCGATGATCCAGCGCTCGTCGTACTGTTCCTTGACGCGCGCGGCCTGCTCGATCGCCGTCATCGCGCCGCCCATGGCACCGCCGGTATAGGAGCTGAGCGCGTCCTCACCGACCATCGTCAGGGTATAGACCTTGCAGAGGTGCAGATGGCCGTTGACGAAGGACTCGGTCACGAGCTTCCCACCGGCATCAATTGTCTGCTCCGTAGCAGCGCCGGATACCTTACCGACCTTAAGAACTCGCCCACCACGGATGCCAATATCGACAAGACTGCCCCGTGAGAAGCGGGTCCGCGCATCCTTGATTAGCAGGTCGAAATCCATAGTCCACCTCCTTGCCGACAATCGACCGCCTCGGCTCATCTCTGCCGAATCCACTATACGCACGGCCGTACGTCGTGTCAATGAGGCATCTGCGGGCCCACGCGCTGGCCCGATCACCCGCCGGTTTGGCCGCCTTGCATCTGTCCCCCTCAGCATTACAATCGCCCACAAACGGAGGTCGGCTGCAGGAAGCGCTCCGCGCGGCAACTGGCGACCAGCGGTGCGGTTGGCTTATGCTTCCTGCTCCTCACTCCATACCGCACAGGAGGCATGCGTTCCTATGTATATCATCGGGAAAGAAGAAGCTGACGCGGTCAAGCGCGTCATCGAGTCGAAACAGCTCTTCCGCTATCGCGGCGGCGAGGGCGGCGAGTCCGACACGTTCGAGAAAGAGTGGTCGGAGAAGATCGGTGTGAAGTACGCGATTGCTGTGACCAGCGGCACCGCTGCCCTGATCCTGGGGTTGGTGGGCATGGGCATCGGGCCCGGTGACGAGGTCATCGTGCCGGCCTACACGTACATGGCCACGCCCTTGGCCGCACTGGCGGTCGGCGCTGTCCCGATCATCGTCGAGGTCGATGATTCGCTCACGATCGATCCCCGGGATGTCGAGCGCAAGATCACGCCGCGGACCAAGGTCATCATCCCCGTTCACATGGTGGGCCTGCCCAGCAATATGGACGCCATTATGGACATTGCCAGCCGCCACAATCTCAAGGTGCTGGAGGATTCCTGCCAGGCCGATGGTGGGGCCTACGGCGGCAAGCGGTTGGGCTCGATCGGCCACGCCGGCGCGTTCTCGTTCAACCACTTCAAGATCATCACGTGTGGCGAGGGTGGCGCGATGGTCACCAACGACCGCGAGATCTACGAGCGCGCGCTGATCTTCCACGACGGTGGCGCCTCATTCCGGGACCACGCTTCACAGCTCACGACGCCTTTCTTCGCCGGCTGGAACTTTCGCATCAACGAGATCCTCAGCGCGATCCTGCGCGTGCAACTGACGCGTCTCGATGGGATGCTTGATGCTATGCTGACTGAGAAGCGCGTCATGATCGACGCGTTGAGCAGCGTACCAAACCTCACCTTCAATCCCATCCACGATGTGGAGGGCGACTGCGGCACGACGGTGGCGCTGAAGTTCGACTCCGAACCTACGATGCGGCGTTTCATCTCGGGCTGTCGAGAAGCCGGCGTACGCGCCGACACGCCGATGGACAGCGGGCGCCACATCTACACCAACTGGGATCCGATCCTCAACCAGCGGGGCGCCCATAACCCGGCATTCGATGCGTATGCCCTCGCCGGCGTGCCGGTCGAGTACAGCAAGGACATGTGCCAGAACACCCTGGACGTGCTGTCGCATACTGCCTATCTGTACACCGACCCGACGCGCGAACGCGAGGATCTCGATGCGATGATTGCGAAGGTCAAAGCCGTCGCCGCCGAGCTCTAGCGATGTGAGGACCTCGGGGAGCCAACCGCCCGTTTGCCCCGAGCGACAGACCGCGGGATGACTCGCGCACGATGCTGTGCCCGCACTGCACCTTGTGCATGGTCGCAGTGAGTCACGCGACGGAACAGCGTGTTTTTGATGCTCGTCAGGGTCGTCTGCCTTGACCCGGCGTGCCTCTGACGCGTCGCTGTTGAGTCTGAGGAATGTGCCTCAGAGACAGGCGCCCGAAATCGCGGCGCTTAGGATAAGGAGACCTACGTATGCCAGATTACCCACGCATCGCCGCGATGCGGACGCCCCAGGCGTTCGCAAAACGGCTTCAAGACTTGCAGCTCGACCTGGGATTTGACGCCGAGATGGAAACCGGGGCCGGTGCCCCGCTAGCCCAAACCTACCGGATGCGCAGCGGCTTCACCGTCGGCAATCGCTTCTGCGTGCTCGCCATGGAAGGTTGGGACGGCACGCCCGACGGGCGCCCCTCTGAGCTGACCGAGCGCCGGTGGCGCAACTTCGGCCTGAGCGGCAGTAAGTTGATCTGGGGGGGCGAGGCTACCGCCGTGCAACCCGACGCCCGTGCGAACCCCAACCAACTGGTGATCACTGAGGAGACCGTCGGCGATATGGCGGCGCTGCGACAGACATTGGTCGAGGCACACCGCGAGCGCTTTGGGGCGGTCGACGACCTTCTGGTGGGGTTGCAGCTCACGCACTCCGGGCGGTTTTGCAAGCCCAACAGCAAGACGCAGATGGAGCCGAAGATCCTCTACCATCATCCGTTGCTCGATGCCAAGTTCGGGATCGCCCCGGACTATCCTACGATCAGCGATGACTACATCCGGCGCCTCATCGAGCGATTCGTGGGAGCGGCGAAGCTGGCCCGGCAGGCCGGGTTTGCCTTTGTAGACATCAAGCACTGCCACGGCTACCTGGGCCACGAATTCCTGACCGCCAAGACGCGCCCTGGCCCCTACGGCGGCAGTTTCGAGAACCGCACCCGTTTCCTGCGCGAGGTCGTGGCGGGCATCCGCGCCGAGGTGCCGGGGCTGGCGATTGGAGTGCGGTTGAGCGCCTTCGACTTCGTGCCCTTCCGGCCCGGTGCAGGCGGCGTGGGTGAGCCGACGCCTTTCGCGAGTGAGCGGTACGACTACGCCTTTGGCGGCGACGGCACCGGGTCGGGGATTGACCTGACCGAGCCCTTTGCCTTTGTCGACCTGCTGGCTGATTTGGATGTAGAACTGGTCTGCGTCACCGGTGGCAGCCCCTACTACGTACCTCACATCCAGCGTCCAGCGCTCTTCCCGCCCTCAGATGGCTACCAGCCGCCGGAGGATCCGCTGGTAGGCGTTGCACGGCAGGTCGCGGTGACGGCGCAACTCAAGGCACACCGCCCTGAGCTGTGCTTCGTTGGCTCTGGGTATTCATATCTCCAGGAGTGGTTACCCAACGTTGCACAAGCAGTCGTGCGCTCAGGGCAGGCCGACTTCGTGGGATTGGGCCGCATGGTGTTGCCTTACCCCGACATGGCCACCGATGCCCTGAACGGACGGGTGCTGGACCGGCGCCGCATCTGTCGTACCTTTAGCGACTGCACGACCGCACCGCGCATGGGATTGGTCTCTGGCTGTTACCCCCTCGACGCCTTCTACAAACAGAGGTCGGAGAAGGCGCAGTTGGACGAGGCGAAACGGCGGTAGCGATTAGCTCTCAAGATCGGCAGGGAGCGGGCGGCAGATGCCGGCGGCTTTCCCGCAAGGAGTATGGACCATGACACGTAGACGCTACGCACAGATTGGGCTCGGGGGGCGCTCGCGGATGTATACCCACGCGGTTGTGGAGGAGTACGCGGAGACGTCCGAGATGGTGGCGCTCTGCGATATCAACGAGGGGCGGCTCGAGCTGGCGCTGGAGAGCGCCCTGGGCTGGGGCGGAGATCCCAAGGGCTACCTCGCGCACCAGTTCGACCGGATGATCGGTGAGACCCGCCCTGATACGATCATCGTCACAACGAAGGACTGCTTCCACGACATCTACATCGTGCGCGCGATGGAGTTGGGCTGCGACGTGATCACGGAGAAGCCGATGACCACCGATGCGACGAAGGCCCAGCGCATCATCGACGCGGTGCGCCGGAGCGGGAAGAGGTGCCGGGTCACGTTCAACTACCGCTACTCGCCTCCGCGCACCCAGATGAAGGCGCTCTTGATGGCCGGCGTCATCGGCGATATTCTCTCGCTCGACTTCCACTGGCTGCTCGATATCCGCCACGGTGCCGACTACTTCCGACGCTGGCATCGCAACAAGGAGAACTCCGGCGGGCTCATGGTCCACAAGGCTACCCACCACTTCGACCTCATCAACTGGTGGCTTTCTAGCGTGCCGGAGACGGTCGTGGCCCAGGGTCAGCGGCGGTTCTATACGCCGAAGACGGCGGATCGCTACGGGCTCACGAACCGCACCGAGCGTTGTCATACCTGCCCCGAGACTGCGTGTCGTTTTAGGCTGGACATGGCGGCTAACGAAGGGCTGAAGGCTCTTTACCTCGACAACGAAGTCTATGACGGGTACTTCCGCGACCGCTGCGTCTTCAGCGAGTTGATCGACATCGAGGACACGATGAACGTTCTCGTGAGCTATGCCAGCGGCGCGAAGATGAGCTACTCGCTCAATGCCTTCTCGCCGTGGGAGGGCTACGTGGTTGCGCTGAACGGCACCAAGGGCCGTCTGGAGCATACCACTGTCGAGTCCTCCTACATCAATGCCGATGGATCGGTGCCGGGTCAGACACTCGAGCGTGGAACACGCATCCGCGTCATTCCGCACTTCGGGCCGTCGTACGATGTTCCAGTATGGACATCGCAGGGTGGGCACGGGGGCGGCGACAGCCGCATTCTGGAGGACCTCTTCAGCAAAGATCCTCCCGCTGACCCGTACCTGCGCGCCGCGGATCAGCGTGGGGGGGCCTACTCGATCTTGACCGGCATCGCGGCGAACCGCTCGATAGCGACTGGGCAGATCGTGCGCATCGATGACCTGGTACACGGCATTGGCATGCCAGACTATCCGCCCATGCCGACAGGTAACGAGCCCCTATCATTTGATCAGGGCCCGCCCATCGACATCGTGCAGACCGAGCTGTAGGGCGCGGGCGAGGGCTCTGTTCTAGTGTCTTCGCCATTGAGCGTCATCTGCGCCGTGGCACGCAGCGTTGGTGGCACTTTGGGTCGGGCATTCCTGGAGGACGACGATGACTGAGCTGGACGAAGCGAATAGGACGATCTATCGAGCACTGCAACAGCAGCTGGACGCATTGCCCAATGGCTTCCCTGCTACGGAGCATGGCGCCGAGCTACGATTGTTGGCGTGGATGTTCACGCCCGAAGAAGCCGCGTTGGCCGCAGCGATGACGGGCACGCCAGAGTCGCACGAGACAATCGCGGCGCGCGCGGGCGTCGAACCCGCAGAGGCCTATCGCACGCTCAAACACATGGTCCGGCGCGGCCTGATCTGGGCGCAGCGCGTCAGCCGTGAGCTGCACTTTGCGCTTATGCCCTTTGTCGTCGGCTCCTACGAGGCACAACTGCCACGGATGGACGCAGAGATGGCCGCGCTCTTCGAAGACTACTTCTACGCCGCGCGGGGGATGGATCTGCCGGGACCGCCGGTACACCGTGTCATTCCTGTGGCAGAGGCAGTTCAGGGCGATGTGGAGATCCACCCCTTCGAGCAGGCCCGTGCGCTCATCGAGGGAGCAAAGTCTTGGGCCGTGCGTGACTGTATCTGTCGCACCCAGCAGCACCTGTTGGGCAAGGGATGCGATGCTCCCGTGGAGAACTGCTTGATCTTTGCCCCGGTCCAGAATGCGTTCGAGGGGGATGGCGTTGACCGCCCGATTACCAAGGAAGAGGCATTGCGGATCCTGCGTGAGGCGGAGGACGCAGGATTGGTCCACAGCGTGAGCAACCACCGCGAGGGTCACAACTACATCTGTAACTGCTGCACGTGTTGCTGTGGGGTGCTGCGCCGGGTGGCGGAGTTTGCTGTACCCACAGCCATCGCGCGTTCGGCTTTCTGTGCCAGGGTCGACGAGGGACTGTGCATCGGGTGCGGCGCCTGCGAAGAGCGCTGCCAGTTTGCCGCCATCGCCGTCCCGGAGGGACTGGCGGTGGTGGACGCGGCGCGCTGTGTGGGTTGCGGGCAATGCACCCTCGTCTGCCCCGCGGAGGCAATCGCGCTGGTGCGCCGCCCAGAGGATGAGATCCTCGTCCCACCCCTCGATGAGGCTTCCTGGGCTCAAGAACGCCTGCGGGCCCGCTCCCGGCCTGGTGGCTGAGAGCGTCTATGTCCGTTGTAACACGTCCCAACATCCTGTTCTTCTTTCCCGACCAGCACCGGTTCGACTGGACCGGGCTGAACGGTGACCTGCCGGTGCGGACGCCGAACCTGGATCGCCTGACGGCGCAGGGCACGGCCTTCACCAATGCGCTCTGCCCTTCACCGCTCTGTGCGCCCTCACGCGCGAGCCTTGCGGCGGGGCTGGAATATCCGCGCTGCCGGGTCGCCAACAACCAGCAAGACTATCCGCTCGACCAGCCTACGTTCTACGGCATGTTGCGCGATGGCGTCGACGGGATAGGGGGTGGCTACTACGTCGCGGGCGTGGGCAAGTTCGACCTACAAAAGGCGTCGAGTAACCACAGCCTCGATGGCAGGGCCCTCGTCGCGGAATGGGGCTTCTCAGATGGCATCGACAACAAGGGTAAGTGGGACGCGGTGGCGAGCTGGGATGGCCAGCCCCACGACCCATATCTGGCCTACCTCGATGCGCATGGGCTTGCGCAGGCGCACATCGACGACATGCTCAGACGTAAGGGCCGGGCCTACGCAGAGACAACGTCCACGCCGCTGCCCGAGGAGGCCTATTGCGACAACTGGGTCGCGGACAACGGGCTGCAGCTGCTGGTGGATTTCGCTACCGATCGTCCGTGGTTCCTGCAGGTCAATTTCACGGGGCCGCACGACCCGATGGACGTGACGGCGCGGATGCGCGAGCGCTGGGAGGGCGTGGCCTTTCCGCGCGCGCACGCCTGTGAGGCCTTCGACGACGCAACGCACA
>Ga0123333_10000593_pt1 | contig 40070 bp, 36 predicted proteins | sample BioC12SIPDNA_3_FD_89957 | JGI IMG/M metagenome (GOLD analysis project Ga0123333, IMG submission 89957) | Anaerobic biogas reactor microbial communites from Washington, USA - Biogas_R2_B C12 SIP DNA | ecosystem: Engineered > Bioreactor > Anaerobic > Unclassified | place: Washington, USA...
CCAAGCTCCCAGCGGACCAACCTCGTCACGGGAGCGTTGCCGGGCGGCTTTGGCATGGGTGTGGCTCGCGCCCCCAGCCACGCAACCAGGCGCCAGCCACAGGGGATGTACTCACCAGAGCGTGTCTGCACGCGGCACAGGACTCCAGACCAGCGATTCCACGATCGTTGGCACCATTGTCGGTGGTGGAGCACGTCGGATTGCGGCATAGCCATTCGTATTTCATCGCGGGTCTGGAGACCCGCGCCCCATGAGCTGCCTGCGCCCCATGAGCCGCCAGCGTCCCATGAGCCGCCCGCGCCCCATGAGCCGCCCGCGCCTCAGGAGCCGCCCGCGCCCCAGGTCAACTCGCGCCTCAATACGCGTCAGCGTCCTCGTACGGCTCGTGGAAGGTCGCATCCAGGCCCACCAGTCGACGCACACTGCTCCACTGCCAGTCCACTGGCCGCGCGACCAGGCCCGCCGCCACCGGGTTGTTGTGCACGTAGGCGACGGCGCGAGCCAGATGGTCCTCGTCACGAATGTACCGGTCATAATAGTCACTCTGCCAGAACGGCCCGGATCGCTCCAGCAACTCATTGATCCTGCGAGCCGTGTAGGATTTCCACGTGGCCACGATGCGGTGCAGGGATACTGGCGGGAGCGTCTCGATCAGCACGTGCACGTGATTGGGCATCACAACCCAGGCCAACAGGCGATAGCGCTCGGAATCGTGATACAGCAGCGCGTCCTCGACCAGCTGCGCGCATCGCGGGTCCCAAAGCGCACAGCTGCCGAGGCTGCGATCCAGCAAGGCATGCATATGGGCCCGGTTATCGGCCAAGGCAGCGCCCAGGCGCTCTCTGCTCGTAACCAGGGCGCGGGGCAGACTGTCGGCCAGGCGGAAGGTAATTGCCTGTACGAGGCCCGGCTGGTCAAAGTGCGGCAAGTAGTGGCGCGAGTACCATCCCTTCGGGGTAGCCGTCATGGTACAGACCTCGCAGTGCGACTGGGTGTGCATCGAGAAGTACACCCGTGAAGGCCATCGCTACAGATGTTTTGCGTCTGGGAGTGGCTGCCACTTCCGGCGCACTGATGCGGGTATCGCGGGTCTGGAGACCCGCGCCCCATGAGCCGCCCGCGCCCCAGTCCCGGCTGCGCCCCGGCGGGACTCGCTCGCCACGGCGCGGTTGCCCGCCAGCCACCGACGCTGACAGAGCATCGCGGGTCTGGAGACCCGCGGCCCTTTGCCGCCCGCGCCCCATGTGTCACCCGCGCCCCGGCAGGACTCGCTCGCGACGGTGCGGTTGCCCGGCAGCCACCGACGCTGACAGAGCATCGCGGGTCTGGGGACCCGCGCCCCAGTCCCGCCCGCGCCCCAGTCCCGGCTGCGTCCCGGCAGGACTCGCTCGCCACGGCGCGGTTGCCCGCCAGCCACCGACGCTGACAGAGCATCGCGGGTCTGGAGACCCGCGGCCCATGAGCCGCCCGTGCCCCAGTCCCGCCCGCGGCCCATCTGCCGCCCGCGCCCCGGCAGCCACTGACGCTCACAGAGCATCGCGGGTCTGGAGACCCGCGCCCCATGAGCCGCCCACGCCCCATGTGTCACCCGCGCCCCGTGAGGCTTGCGCACCCGTTGAATGCTGCGAACTCGCTCAGGGCGCGGTCCAGGGCCGCGGCCAGCTCCCCATCGGGCGTGACGCCGTCCTCCAGCCAGAGCCCCTCCACCCTGAGGATCCCCGCGGCGCGCTCCGCTCTGGCATCCACCCGCCCGATGAAGCGTTCCCCCCACAGGATCGGCAGGCAAAAGTAGCCGTAGCGGCGCTTTTCCCGGGGAAGGTAGCACTCGATGGTATAGTCGAAACCCCACAATGCCTTGAGCCATGCGCGGTTGATCACCAGCGAATCAAAGGGGGAGAGGATGCGGGCGCGCGCCGGGGCGGGCCCGATCTCGTCGATGGACGCCAGGTCCTCCGGGCGGGCGTACCAGCGGCCGCGCTCGATCCCCTCGATGCACACCGGCGTGGCGGCGCCCTCCTCGGCCAGCCGCTCCAGCCCCTCTCCCAGGAGCGTGCGCCGGGCCCGCGTCCAGCGCGTGTTGCCCGTCCCGGCGATCCCTTGGCTCGCCAGGGCCTGCGCCGCCTGGAAGCGGCCCCACGCCTCATCGGTGGGGTAGGTCGTGTCGATCCCCGCCGGCAGCACTCGCTCGGCGAGGTCGTACACCCGCTGAAAGCTGCGTCGCTCGGCCACCAGCACCTCGCCCGTCACAAAGAGTTGCTCCAGGGCGCGCTTGGCGGGCTTCCAATCCCACCAGCCGGCGCGCTTGTGGCCCGGGGGCGCAGCGAACTCGGCTGAGCTGAGCGGGCCCTCCGCCCGCAGGCGCGCCAGCACCTCGTCCCGCAGCGCAGCCTCCGTGTTTCGCCAGTTGTCCGCGTACCACTCGGCGTTGGCCCGCATGCTGGGCAGCGTGTACCGGTAGTGCGCCATCGGCACGTAAGAGGCGGCCGGGTACCAGGCCTCCAGGATGGCGCGATCGCTGGCCTGGGCGTCGTGGAGTTGCTCGGGGGCGTAACCGGGCAGGCGCTGCCAAAGGGTGTGGTGGTGAGCGCGCTCCACCACGGCGATGGTGTCGATCTGCACGTATCCGAGCCGGCGGACGGCCTCCGCCACACCGGTGGCGCCCGCCCCTTCGGCGCCCTGCCGGGGCCAGGCGCCGTCGAGCCCCTGGGCGCGCAGATGCAACCGGCGGGCCTGTGAGCGAGAGATGGTTTCGATGATGGACCTCCAGGATGGTGGCACGATGGTGTTCGGGCCCGGCTCGAGGGCGTCAGGCGCTCTGCCCCAGGATCCAGGGCTGGAAGAGCGGGTGGCGCGTCCGCACGGCGTGCGCCGGCAACAGCAGTCCGGCGCCCTCACCCGAGCGGGGGCGCCAGACTATCCCCTTATAACCGATCCCGGCGGAGCGATCAAGCGCCGTCTCCGCGGCGCCGCCCGCTGCGCCCGCTCTCCGTCGCCTCCCTGGCGCCCCCTTGCCATGGCGGCAGGCCGCACGGCGCGGCGTGAACGCGCGTGCGATCCGGTGTCCACCGCGTGTGCTCTGCCAACGGCAACCGCCAACCCCGGCCCGTTGGCCCTCAACCGTCAACCCGGGCCCTGCGGCATACGCGTTCCGCCGGCGTTACAGCGTCTCCCCGGTCTCGTCGGCAGCGTGCTGCAGCAGGGCGGCCGTGGTATCCAGCTCCTGCTCCACCAGGGCCAGTTCGAGATCGGCGGCGGGGCCGGGCTGAGATAGCTGGGCCTCGGCCTGAGCGATCCCTATGTCCGCCTCAGCCACCAATTCGGGGGCGTGCTCCCTCGCCTGGGCCAACGGCCCCGCAAAGATGGTCTGGAAGGCGGCGTGGGCTCCCGTCCAGAGCAGGCCGATGTGGCCCACGGCAAAGGTGAGGGCGGTGCGGAGGGAGGAGACCACCCGCGTTCGCCCGGTGCGCACGGTGCCGGCCAGGCCGCTCAGGCGCCTGCGGGCCCAGGCGCGCAGCCGGGCCCGCACCAGGCCCACCTGGCGCCGGCCGCCGGGCTGGCCGAGCAGCTGGTCCAGCGCGTTGCGGGCCGCGGCGCGGGCGGTCTGGATCCCCTGCAGGATCGCGTTCGCCGCCGCCGAGAGCCCCTGGCGGATGCCCTCGCCCGCCCCGCGGATCCCCCGCAACACGCCGTCGGTGATCGCGTTCAGCCGGGCGACCCCCGTCTGGCGGGCGCCGCGCACCATCTGGAGCACGCGGGCGTAGGCCTGCCTCCGCAGGGCGCGGACGCGCTCCATCACCGCGTCGGCCGCGCCGCCCAGGGCTGTGGTGACGGCCGAGATCACCCGCTGGGCCGCGCGCCGGGCGGAATCCAGCAGGCGCGAGGCCTGCGCCGCCACCGAGGAGACCACCTGGCCGATCGCGCCCGAGACGGAGCGCCAGATGGTGGTGGCCATCTGGCTGAGGGAACGCAACACGCCGGAGGCGGCAGCGTGCAGGGCCGCCAGCGCCTGGATCACAGCGCCCACCGGGTTGAGCATGGAGAGGCCGCGCAGGGCGGCGCCCTCGAGCCCCTGGCGGGCCTGGGCGAGCGCCTGCTGCGCCTGGGGGGTGAGGGCGCCACGGTCGGCGGCGCCAGGGTCGGCGGCGCCAAGGTCGGCGGCGCCCGTCTCCTCGGCTCCGCGGGCCGTCTCCTCCGCGCCGGGTGCGCGCTCCGCGCCCTGGGCTACCGCGGACTCAGCCCGGCCGGCCTCCTCGCGGGAGGTGGTCTCCTGCGCGGCCGCCTGCCCCTGTTGCTCGGCGGCCAGAGCGGCGGGCTCGGGCGGGGAGGTGGCGCCGCCCGAGAGGGCCGTGGTGGCGGTGGGCGGCTCGGCGGGGGCTGTGGTGGACTGCGCCTCGGCCTCCATCTCGGCCACGGTGGCCTGGACCGACGCCTCGGTTGTGGCGCCAGGCTCCGGCGCGGTGCCCCCTTCGGCCGGGCGCTGGACCTGGGCGGCCTCGGCGGGCCGCGCCGTGCCGCCGGCCGTCTCCGCGGGCTCTACGAAGGGGTTGGGTTTGAGGCCGGCGGAGGTGGTCGTCGTGCCCTCGGGCCCCAGGAAAGGATTGGGCTTGAGGCCCGCGGGCGCGGTCTCTGTGGCGGCGGGCGCGGTGGCTGTGCCCTCGGGCTCCACGAAAGGGTTGGGGCGCAGGCTGGTGTTCTTGAGGCCGGCGGGCATGCCCGCGGGCGCGGTCTCTGTGGCGGCGGGTGCGGTGGCCGTGCCCTCGGGCTCCACGAAGGGGTTGGGGCGCAGGCTGGTGTTCTTGAGGCCGGCGGGCAGACCCGTGGATGCGGTCTCTGTGGCGGCGGGCGCGGTGGCTGTGCCCTCAGGCTCCACGAAGGGGTTGGGGCGCAGGCTGGTGTTCTTGAGGCCGGCGGGCAGGCCCGTGGGCGCGGTCTCTGTGGCGGCGGGTGTGGTGGCCGTGCCCTCAGTCTCCACAAAGGGGTTGGGCATGAGGCCGGATGGCGTCGTCTCCGTCATGGCGCCGGTGGCCGCCGTCTCGCTGAAGGGATTGGGCATGAGCCCGAGCGCGCGCCGCTCGTCCTCCTCGGTCCGTTGGAGCGCGGCGGGCGCGGCGAGCAGCCAGCGGCTCACGCGCCGGTTGCCCAGCCGGCGCGCCAGCAGGCGCACCTGTGGTCCCCGGATGGCCTGTGGTCCCCGGATGGCCTGCGGGCCACGGATGGCCTGCGGGCCACGGAGGCCCTCCGGACGGGCAGGTTCGCGGATTGGCTCGGACGCCACGGGCGGCTGGGAGCGAATCCGCTCCTTTTCCGGGGTCCGCTGGCTGGATTCGGCCATCTCTGACCTCGCTTCCCATGTGGGAACGCACACCGCGCCTACTCGATTATAGCATACCGCTTGCCCGAGGGAAGGGCGGGAGGCGGTTGTGGCTCCCGGGGACGGGCCACGGGTGGGCGTGGAAAGCGCATAGATTCCCACGACTTGACGTCTCGCCTCCCGGGTTTACACTGTGCATCATCGGGTCGGCCGTCCGGCCACCAGTCGCGCAAGGAGGTTCGTTGATGGGCAACCTGGCTGTGATCGAGAGCATCCTGCGGGATCGCCGCCGCTTTTTCGGCGAGATACGAGAGGGGATCGACCTGCCGGGCAAGATCAGGGCCATGCTGATCTCCAGCCTGATCTCCCTGGCGGTGTACGGCGCCGTGCTCGGCTCCAGCGCGTCCTTCTGGCAGGCGCTCAGTTCGGCCGTCAAGCTGCCGCTCCTCTTTCTCTCCACGCTGCTGATCTGCGCCCCCACGCTCTACTTTTTCAACGTCCTCTTTGGCTCCAGCCAGAGCCTCCGCCAGACCGTGGCGTTGATGCTCACCGTCATCGCGGTGACGTCGGTGCTCCTGCTGAGCTTTTGCCCGATCGTGATCTTTTTCCTGCTGACCACGGCCGGCTACCAGTTTTTCAAGCTGTTGAACGTGGGCATTTTCGCGATCTGCGGCGCCGTGGGGGTCCTCTTCCTGAGCCAGGGGCTGGAGATCGTGGGAGAGCGCGATGCCGACGTGGCGGGCGCGGGGCGCGGCCGGGGGTGCGTCACCTGGCTTTGGGTGATCCTCTACGCCTTTGTGGGGAGCCAGATGGCCTGGACGTTGCGCCCCTTTATCGGGGCCCCCGCCATGCCCTTTGAGCTCTTCCGTCACCTGGGCGGCAACTTTTACTCCGACATCCTCGCCAGCCTGGGTGAGGTCTTTGGGACCCACCGGGTCTACTAGGAGGGACCATGGGCGATCAGGATAGGTCCTCCCGTTCCGAGGAGTTGCTGGATCTCTTGTTGGACGCGTTGATCGAACGGCAGCGGCTGCGGGCCGCGCAGACGCCGCCCGCGCAGACGCCGCCCGCGCAGACGCGGGGCGCCGAGGCCGGGAAGCCTCCGGCGAGGCCACGCCCGGAGGTGAGGGCCGCTCCGGCCGCTCCGGCCGCCCCGGCCGCAGAGGCTGCGGCGGCCTCCGCGCCGCGGGAGCCCCGGCCCCTGCCGGCGCCCCGCCCGAGCATCGGCATGGATAGCCTCCTCCGCCGGATGCTCATCGGCCTGCTGCTGGCGGTGGTGTTGATCAACATCCCCGTGGCGGCCCACGGGGTGAGCCTCGCCCGCCTGCTGCCCGATTCCGCGGCGCTCGTCGTCCGCGATGGCCTGGTGCTCAAGGGCAGCGACGATCGCATCTATATGCTTCAGGACGAGCAGTTGCGCTGGATCAGCTCCTTGGAGGCCTTTGAGCATCTGGGGCTGGATTGGGAGGACGTCCACGTGGTGGAGGATGCCTTCCTCGAGCGCTTTGAGACCGGCCGCCCGATCGACGTGTTGCTCAAGTGCGATGGCAGCCCGCACATCTACCTGCTGCAGGATGGCGCCAAGCGCTGGATTCGCGACATCGAGACCTTTGAGGCCCAGGGGTACGTGTGGGAGGACGTGCTGTTCACCTCTTGCGTTGAGCTGCGCCGCCTGCCCGATGGTGAACCGATCCCGTCGGATGCGTGGCCCGTGCCGCAGCCGTAGTTGCGGTGCCGCAGCCGTAGTAGCGGTGCCACAGCCCTAGCTGCGGGGCCGGTTGGCCGCCGGGGAGCGGGCCGGCGGCCCCCGGCCGGGCGCGCTACACGGCGTTGTACACGCGCAGGTGCGTGGCCTCCGCGGCGGGGAAGAGCGCCTGCAGCCGGGCCTGCAGCGTCGCCAGTTCGCGCGCGATCCGTTCGGCGCCCACTCCCGGCGGGCCGTATACGGTGAAAAGCACCTCCCGGGTATCGGGGGTGATACGGCTGCGCCGGTCGGGCCCTCTCAGGATGCTGGAGACGGGGCCCTGGCCGTCGGAGAGCATCAGGTCGCCGGCCACCGCCCGCACCTCGCGGCCGGAGAGGCTCAGGTAGGCCTCCTCGCCGGTGGCGCAGCGCAGCTCCAGCGGCTGCTGCAGCGTGGCGAGATCGTGCCCGGCGGTGAGGAGCAGGCTCTCCAGTTCCCAGGCGAACATGGCCCCCAGCAGCGCCGAGCCCGCGTTCAGCCCGCGCCGGTTCTGCCGCACCGATTCGATCTGTGCGAGCAGATGGTAGCTCTGGCCAAAGCGCCGGTACCAGGCCACATAGGCGCGCAGCGGGTCGAGCTCCACCAGCTGGCTCCTTTCCAGCGGGCCGTAGCGGGCGCGCAGGCGTTCCAGCGCCTCCTGCTCGGCGGCGGCATCGGGAGGCCGGTCGGCCGCCACTCCCCGCAGCGCCAGCAGGCCCATGGCGGCCCCCGGGGCCAGCGCATGCACCTCCGGATGAATGGTGAGCATCGCCTTCCTGCCTCTAGATCTGCCCGTCGCCCCGCTCCAGCCAGGCGCGCAGGTCCTCCGCTCCCTCAAAGGCGTTGAGGGGCACGCCCTGTTCGGCGAGCCAGGTGCGCAGGCGGTCGCCGAACGGGCCGCAGGCTGCCCGGAGCCCCTCCAGGTCGCCTCGCTCCAGCGGCTCGAGGAGCGAGGGGAAGCCCAGCGCCGTGAGGTCGCGCCCGTAATCGCCCAGCGGGCTGAACGCGCCGTAATCGATCCCTTCCTCGGCCAGGGCGATCATCCGCGAGATCTCGTGCTGGAGCGAGAGCACGTGCCCCTGGAGCGCCAGGCGGTCGCCGGTGTCGCAGCCCTGCAGCACGCACTGCAGGTCCCGCACGAGCTCGGGATAGGCCGCGTCAAAGGCGCGGCGGTAGGCGTCGCCGTCTCCGCCCGGCCCCTGGCCGGCCGGCCCCCGGCCTACCTCCCGTTCCATTGCCAGGAGCAGCCGGCGGGTGGCGCCCAGGAGCGCGTCGGCCGCCGCGCAGGCCTCTGCAGGCCTCGCTGGGGCGAGCAGCCCTTCGGCCAGACGCTCCAGCCCCGGGGGCACCGCGGGCAGCGCCAGCACATTCGCGATGTGGCGCGTATCCACGCAGGCCTGGTTGCACACCGCCAGGGCGTGGAGCACCCGGCGCAGGATCGCGAGCGCCTGCCGCCGCGTGGCGGCGCTCCCGGCGCGGCCCTCCCCGGCCGCCTCCCGCAGCAGGTAATAGTCCCACCCGGCCCCCTGGACGATCTCCATGGCGCGGCGGATCATCTCCGGGCGCGCGTCGGGGCGCAGCGCGGCCTCCAGGCGCTCCGCCAGAGCTGCCAGCCGGGCGCCGCTCTCGGGCGTGCGTTGGTAGAGTACTCGGTGGTGCAGCAGCACGGACGCGCTGGGATCGCGGAACTCGGACAGCCGTTCCAGGTGCGACCAGGGCGTGGCGTAGAGATCGTAGAGGGTGCCGCCCACCAGCACGGTGATGGAGGTCCAGGTGTCATCCTGCACCGGCACCCAGGAGAGGTCCACGTCCGAGTGGGCGTGGGTGTTGCCCCGCACGCGGGAGCCGTAGGCGTAGATCAGGTCCACATGCTCGCCCATGCGCTGGAGCAGGGCCTCTTGCAGCAGCGTAACGATGGCCTCAGCTGCCGGCATGGTGCGCTCCTTGTGCGCTACAAAGAAGAAGGTGGGGCGGCGTGCCCCACCTTGGGTTGAGGGCGCAGCGCTCAAAGCTCACTCGGGAATGCCCCCCAGATCCCAGGAGTTGATGGTGGAGACGCACTGTCCCCGGTTCTTGAAGCCGTACATCTCCCAGTTGTCCTTGCAGAACTCGGCAATGCCTGAGGCGCTGGTAAAGTAGCTCACGCATTCGCCGTGGCTCAGCCCAAAGTCCTCGTTCATCGTGCAGTACTCGCTGGCCTCGTTCTGGTCCACACAGCCGCCCAGAACCACCGCCAGCACCATCAGCGCGGCCACCAGGAACACGATACGTTTCATCGTCGTACTCCTCTCGGAAGCCACTTGTGTGCCAAACACCGGAATCGCCCTCAGCCCACGCCTATATCGTAGCACCGTTGCCCCGCAATTTCTACAGGTACGGGCGGTTGCGCGGCGAATCGTGTCGCGCAATCATGAGCCGGGGCCACCTTGCGCTTCCCGCAGCCAGGCGAGCAGCTCGTCATCCAGCTGTGCGGGATCGGAGAGGATGACGTGGTGCGTCCAGCGGCCGGGGTAGGGCTCTACGGCCTCGACGATGCGCGGGTGCTCGATCCGCCGCAAAAGGCCAAATGTGAGGACCACGTACACTTCCGGGCGCCCGGCCACGGGGTGGGGCGGCAACCAGGCTGCCGCCAGCGTGCGGTCCGCGCGGAAGGTGATCTGCGAGCGTTGCACATCCACGCGTACGCCGGGAAAGGCCGAGCGCAGCCAGGCCTCGATGGCGCGGTAGAGCGGCAGGGCACGCGGGTCACGGCTAAAGAGGGACTCTGCTTCCATGCTGATCGTTGTACCTCGTCCCCCCCGGCCTGCCAAGCGACAGTTCGACCGGCCGCCTTGACGCGTGCTTGTTCCTCTCTGTATATTACGTCTGTTCTCGCCCAGGGTGCAGGGGGAAGCGCGGAGATTACCGTATGAAGCTGAGGGGTAAGCTGCTGCTCGTGTACGTAGTGGCCGCCACGATTCTGGTGGTGGTCATGGGCGCTTTCCTCTACACGGCCTTTTGGGACGAGCAGATCGCCCTCGTTGAGCGGAGCCTCAGCCAGCAGATCGCCGGCCTGGATTACGCGCTGGATTCCTTCCTCGAACACATGGCCGAGAACGTGTCCACCCTGGCTGCGCTGGAGGTGGTACGCAACCGGGAAGATGGCGCCTTTACCAGCTTTCTCGAGGCGGACGAGGACACCTTCACCTACGATTACTCCCCCGCCGAGTTGGACATCATCGAGATCTTTGCCGCCTTCCGGGCCGAGCACCCCTACGTGAGTTCGGTCTATATGGGGCGCGAGAACGGCTCCTTTGTCCGTTCGCATCCCCGCAACGTCCCCACCCGGTACGACCCGCGCGAGCGCCCCTGGTACCAGGCGGCGGCCGCCCAGCCGGACCGCGTCGTGCGCACGGACTTTTACTCCTCGGTGACGACGTCGGATATCAACACGGGTTTCGTGCGCGCCCTGGTTGATGACCAGGGCTTTTACGGCGTGGTCGGCATCGATGTGACCATCGAGGATCTGGGGGAGTATATCCGCAGCTACGCCCTGCGCCCGGCCGGCACGGTGCTCTTGCTGGATCGGAACGGGCTGGTGGTGGCGGCGCAGGATCGCGCCCTGCAGGGGCGCCAGGTCGAGGACGTCTCCCTGGAGCTGGCGGCCCTCCTGGGCGAGCCGGGGGGTGAGGCCAGGATCCTGCGGGTCGGCGGGCAGAGGCAGTACCTCCTGCATCGAGCCGCCGCCGACGGGGCGCTGGAGATGGTCGCGCTGGTGCCCTTCCCGGCCGTGCGCGCCGAGATCATCGGCAGCCTGGTCCGCGTGCTCGGCATCATGGTCGCCGGCCTGTTGCTCCTCTCGCTGGCCACACTCGGCGGCACGAACCTGGCCGTGACGCAACCCATCCGCCGCCTGACGGCCGGCACCGAGCAGATCGCCTGCACCGGGGATCTGAGCCTGCGCCTGGATGTGGCCAGCCGGGACGAGGTGGGCGAGCTGGCCGGCGCCTTTAACCGGATGGTGGAGACGCTGGGAGAGACGCAGCGTTCGCTGGTATCGGCCGATGCTGAGCTGCGCGATGCCCTGGAGCGCCAGCGGGATATCATCGCCTTTCTGCCCGATGCCACCTTTGTGCTGGACGAAGCCGGGCGGGTGGTGGCCTGGAACCGGGCCTGCGAGGAGCTCACCGGCGCGCCGGCCGCGGAGGTGATCGGCGTGGGCTCGGAGACCTATACGCCCCTCTTTGGTGACGTGGACCGCCCGCTGCTGGTGGATCTCCTGGACCGGCCGGCGGAGGAACTGGCGCGCTATCCCGATGTGCGCCGGGCGGGCGACGAGCTGGCGGCCGAGCGCCGCCTAGCCCTGCCACGCGCCGCGGCGCAGGGGTACTACTGGATCACGGCCGCTCCGCTGTACGATCGCACCGGGCGGCGATCCGGCGCCATCGAGGCGATCCACGATATCACACCGCTCCATCAGATGCAGGATGCGCTCCAGCAGAGCGAGCGCGAGTATCGCGAGCTGGTGGAGCATTCGAACAGCATCATCATGCGCTGGGGCGCCAACGGGCGGATCACGTTCATGAACAGCTATGGCCGGCGCTTTTTCGGTTACCGCGAGGAGGAGATCGTCGGCGCGCCGCTCATCGGCACCATTGTGCCCGTGGCCGACAGCGCCGGCACGGACCTGGCGCGGATGCTGGCCGAGATCCGCGCCGATCCCCAGGCCTATGAGCAGAACGTCAACGAGAACAAGCGCCGCTCGGGGGAACGCGTCTGGATCCAGTGGACCAACCGGATCCACCAGGCCGAGGACGGCGCCGTCACCGAGATCCTCAGCGTGGGCACCGATATCACGGCACGCATCCGGGCGGAGGAGGCCGTGCGCGAGCTGAACGCCGGGCTGGAGCGTCGCGTGGCCGAGCGCACCGCCGAGCTTGCCCTGGCTGTGGACCGGGCCGAATCGGCGGATCGCCTGAAATCCTCCTTCCTGGCGACCATGTCTCACGAGTTGCGCACGCCCCTCAACTCGATCATCGGCTTTACCGGGATCCTGCTGCAAAAGCTGGCCGGGCCGCTCAATGAGGAGCAGAACAAGCAGCTGGGCATGGTGCAATCCAGCGCGCGGCACCTGCTGGCGTTGATCAACGACGTCCTGGATATCTCCAAGATCGAGGCCGGAGAGTTGCAGGTGGCCAGCGAGCCCTTCCGGCTGGACGAGTCGATCGAGCGTGTCGTGGGCATCATCCGGCCCCTGGCGGAGAGCAAGGGCCTGGCGCTGGTGGCCGAGCCGGTCCCGCAGATCGGCCCGATCGCGGGCGATGCGCGCCGCGTGGAGCAGGTGCTCATGAACCTGCTCAACAACGCGATCAAGTTCACGCCCCAGGGCACGGTGACGCTGCGCTCCGAGATCCGTCCGGCCGCCGATGGAGCCGGGCCGTTCATTGAGCTGGCGGTGGCCGATACGGGGATCGGGATCAAGCCCGAGGACCTCGCCGAGTTGTTCGTCCCCTTCCGCCAGGTGGATACCGGTTTGGCCCGCCAGCACGAGGGCACCGGCCTCGGCCTGGCCATCTGCCGCCGGCTCCTGAGCCTGATGGGGGGCGAGATCTGGGCCACCAGCGTGCCGGGCGAGGGCAGCACCTTTTACTTTACGTTGCCCCTGAAAGGGGAGGTTGAGCCATGAGCAGACAGGTCCTGTTAATCGAGGACAACGTCCAGAATCGCTACCTGGTCACCTTTCTCATGGAGCGCAATGGCTATGAGGTGACGGCTGCGGTGGACGGCCCGGAGGGGATCGCCCTGGCCGACCGGCTCCGGCCGGCGCTGATCCTGCTGGACATTCAGCTCCCGACGATGGACGGGTACGCGGTGGCCCGGGCCCTGCGGCAGAACGCGGCCCTGGCCGGCACGCCCATCGTCGCGGTGACTTCCTACGCCATGGCTGGCGACCGCGAGAAGGCCCTGGCCTCGGGATGCGATGGGTACGTCGAGAAACCCATCGATCCGGACACCTTTGTGGCCTCGGTGGAGCGGTTCCTGGGCGGAAAGGCCGGGGAGGACGGGATATGACCGAACGCCTGGTGCTCATCGTTGACGATCTGGAAGAGAACCTGTATCTCCTCAGGGCGCTCCTGGAGGGCAACGGCTACCGGGTGACGGAGGCGCGCCACGGCGCTGAGGCGCTCGTCCTGGCCCGCCGCGAGCCACCCGATCTGGTGATTTCGGACATCCTGATGCCCGTGATGGACGGGTTCACCCTCTGCCGCGAGTGGATGGCCGATGAGGCGCTGCAGCGGATTCCCTTTATCTTCTACACCGCCACCTATACGGACACGCGCGATCGCGATTTCGCCCTGCGTCTGGGGGCCACGCGCTTTGTCGTCAAGCCGCAGGAGCCCGATGTCTTTGTCCGAATCATCGCCGAGGTGATCCGCGACGTGGAGGCGACTGAGGCCGCCACGGCGGCGGGCGCCGCCACGGCAGCCGCTGGGACAGCGCCCGCGGGGGCCGCTGAGGGGAGCGCCGCGGACGGCCGCGCCGCGGACGGCGGCGCGGTGGATCGGGAGGCGGCCGATCAGGGCGCCGTGCCCGGCGCGGTGGAATCGGCATTGGGCGCCCGTAATGGCGATCGGGCGCGCGCCAGGCGCAACCAGGCCGAGATGATGCGCTCGGAGGCCATCGCCTCCGAGGAGGACTATCTCCGCGAACACAACGTCGTCCTGGCGCGCCGGCTGCAGAGCAAGATCGTGCAGTTGGAGGCGGCCGCCCGGGCGCTGCAGGATGACATCGCCGCCCGCCGGGAGGTGGAGACCGCCCTCGGCCAGAGCGAGCAGCGCTTCCGCACGCTGGTGGAGCATGCGCCGGACGCGGTGTTCGTCGCCACGGATCTGCGCATCGTGTACGCCAACCCCGCCTGCATCACGCTCTTTGGTGCGGAGAGCCCACAACAGATCCTGGGCTCTGCGCCTGACGAGCGCGTTTTACCGGATTTCCTGGAGGCGCTGCACGCGCGCTCGGAGTTGCTCAGCCGAGAAGGCCAGCTCACGCCGCCCACGGAGATGGAATACCTCCGCGTGGACGGCTCCCGCGTGCCCGTGGAGGTGACGGCGGTGGGCATCCAGTACGGGGGCAGGCCCTCCCACCTGGTGTTTGCCCGCGACATCAGCGGGCGCAAGCAGGCCGAGGCGGTACGGGAGCGGCTGCAGGCCCGGCTCGCCCAGGCGGAGCGGCTGGAGACGGTGGGGCGCCTGGCCGGCGGCGTGGCGCACGATTTCAATAACATGCTCACCGTGATCATGGGCCACGCCGAGTTGGCCCTGGAGACCGTGGACGCCTCCTCCTCCGTGTATGAGGATCTGCAGCAGGTGATCAAGGCGGCCCAGCAATCGGCCGACCTCACCCAGCAGTTGCTGGCCTTTGCCCGCCGCCAGACAGCGGTGCCGCGCGTGCTGGACGTCAACGACTCGCTCCTCACGTCGCTCAAGCTGCTGCGGCGCTTTATCGGGGAGGATATCCATCTGCAGTGGGTGCCGGGGCTGGAGCTCTGGCCGATCCGCATGGACCAATCGCAGCTGCACCAGATCGTGCTGAACCTCACCGCCAACGCCCGCAAGGCGATCGAGGGGGTGGGCTGGATCACCATCCAGACGGAGAACTGCGTGCTGGATGACTCTTTCTGCGAGCAACACGGCGACTGCACGGCGGGAGAGTATGTCCGCGTCTCGGTGAGCGATGACGGCTGCGGAATGGACGCCGAGACCGTCGAGCATCTCTTTGAGCCGTTCTTTACCACGAGGCAGGCGGGCGAGGGCACCGGGCTGGGGCTCGCCACGATCTATGGGATCGTCAAGCAGAACGGCGGGCTGATCACCGTGTACAGCGAGCCGGGGAAGGGCTCCACCTTTCAGGTCTACCTGCCGCGCTATCGCGGCACGGCGGCGCAGTACCCGGAGGGCCAGGCCGAGCCGCGCGGCGGCACGGAGACCATCCTGCTGGTGGAGGACGAGGAGGCGATCCTGCGGCTGGCGAGCGCCGTGCTCGATGGGCTGGGCTACAGGGTGCTTGCCTCCAGCTCGCCGCGCCGGGCGCTGGAGATGGCCCGCCAGCATGAGGGCCCCATCGACCTGCTCATCACCGACGTGGTGATGCCCGAAATGGACGGCCGCGCGCTCTCCGAGCGCGTCGCCGAGGAGCGTCCGGGCATCCGCCGGCTCTACATCTCCGGTTACCCCGCCAACGTGATCGCCCAGCGCGGCGTGGTGGAGGAGGGCGTCTCTTTCCTGCAAAAGCCTTTTACCCGCCTGGCCCTCAGCGCCAGCGTGCGCGCCGTGCTGGATGCGCCCGCCCCCTAGGGGGCGGGCGACCGGTTCCCGCCGGGCGTTCAGCCGGCGATGGGCAGAAAGAGGTCCAGGGTGAACGGGCCGCTATCCCAGATGTTCACGTGTTCCTCCAGCCACTGGTGGTTGCCGTAGCGGTAGTGCGTGCCGTTGCGCCAGGCGGCCAGTTGTTGCCACACGGCTCCGATGATCTCCACGCCCACGCACCGGGTGACGGCGTACATTCCCCCCGGAAAGGTCTTGACTTCTACCCCCTCACCGGGGTCCTCGTCGGCATCCAGCGTCATCCAGAACTCGTAACCATAGTTCGGGCTGCCCGCCGTGGGGCTCGGGTTGTTGAATCCGAACACCAGGCGGCCGCTGTTCGCCTGCAGCAAGCCGCGGGGGCGCGCCCACTCCTCCAAGGTGCCGTGGGCGACCATCTCGGGGCCCTCCCCGTACCCGTAAAAGCTGGCCACGCGCATGGGCGGCAGCGTGACGATCCGGACGTTCAGCTGTTCGGTCATAATGGGCCTCCTGTCTGACTCGAGGATCTCGTTGCGCAACAATCCCATCATGCCACCCCCTACCTGACACCTCCTGTCAGGTATTTGTGCTATCATGGCGTCATCACATGGTTCTGTGGGGGATGCCCATGCGCGCCGACCGCCTGCTCGCCCTGCTTCTGTTGCTGCAATCCCGTGGACGGATGACGGCCGCCGAGTTGGCCGCCGAGTTGGAGTGCTCCGAACGGACGATCTACCGCGACCTGGAGGCGCTCTCCATGGCGGGCGTGCCGGTGTTCGCCGAGCGCGGCCCCGGGGGTGGCTGCCGCCTGCTGGAGGACTGGCGCAGCGATCTTACCGGCCTCACCGAGGCGGAATGGGGGGCTCTGGCGGCGCTGGAGATCCCGGCGCCCCTGGTGCAGCTGGGGCTGGGGAGCGCCCTCCGCCAGGCGTTCGTCAAGCTGGCCGCCGCCCGGCCGGAACGCGGCCCTGCGGTCCGTATCTATGTGGACCCCACCCCCTGGGCGGAGCGTGCGGCGCCCGCCGTGCCGCTCCTGGGCGAGGTCCACCGGGCCGTATCCACCGCGCGGCGGATGCGGGTCGCCCGCCCGGGGCCCCACGGCGCGCCCCTGTGGCTCGAGCTCGATCCCTGCGGGCTGGTGGCTAAGGAGGGGCGCTGGTACCTGCTGGCGGACGCCGGGGAGCACACCGTCGTCTTCCGGGTGGATCACCTCCTGGCGGCCGAGGTGCTGGAGGCGCCCGCCCGCATCCCCGTGGCGTTCGACCTGCGCGCCCGCTGGGAGCAGGCCTGCGCCGTGCTGGCCGCCGACCAGCGCCTGTACCCGGTGCAGCTGCGGGCCAGCGTGGCGCTGGCGGGGGAGTTGGAGCGCGAGTTCCCCGAGGCGGCCCAGGAGATCGCGCAGGCGCTGGCTGCGCAGCAGGCCGGCTGGATGCGGCTGGAGCTGCCCTTTGGCAACCTGTACGAGGCGCGCTCGCGCCTGCTGGGGTGGGGCGGCGCCGTCGAGGTGCTGGCGCCCCGCCCGCTGCGGGAGAGCCTCGCGGACTTTGCGCGCCAGGCGGCCGCGCGCTACGCCCCGGGCGTTCTCGGCAGCGCTTGACGGCGACGAGCGCCCCCGCGTAGGATCGAGCTGGAGGGCGCCGTGGGAAGATTCCTCGAGGACGAAAAGCGCCGCTATGTCGCCTGGAAGCAGGCCACGTCCGGGCTGGCCGACGCGGCGCGCCGGCCGGGCGAGTATCGCGGCCAGTGCCGGCTTTTCTGCCTGCCGCAGGAGTGCGCCGAGGAGAACCTGTTCCCGGGCATCCGCGAGAGCGTCACGGCGTACTTCAGGCGGCGGGAGATCAAGTGGCACGATGGGCGCGACCGCCGGCCCAGCGTGCATCTGTGCGATTCGCAGGTCTGCTGCGTCAACTTCCTGTTCCCCTTTGCCCGCCAGCCGGAGGCCCTGGGAACGCTGCTGCGGCCGCTGTACCCGGATCTGGTCGAGATGCTCCCGGTCGAGGACGGCCTCTACGTCGCCCATGAGTGGATCGGCGCCCGCAACTACCTGCACGAGGTCTCGCGTAATGGGATACGTACTCGCGGCGCCAACTACACCAGCGCTGACGCGATCGTGCGCTTCAGGCGGGCCGACGGCAGCGTGCAGGTCGTGCTGATCGAATGGAAGTACACCGAGTCCCCCGGCGGCACGAACGTGCGCTATGCCAGGAGCGGCAAGGACAAAACCACCATCTACCGCCCGTTCTACGAGCGGGCGTGTTGCCCTCTGGACCGCACGTCCGTGGACCGTGCCGGCTTTGAGGCGCTCTTTTATGAGCCGTTCTACCAGCTCATGCGCCAGCAGTTCCTGGCTCACGAGATGGAGCGGGCAAAGGAGCTTGACGCCGATATCGTCAGTCTGCTGCTCATCGCCCCGGCACATAACGGCGGCTTTCGCCGCGTCACCTCTCCCGCCCTGCGCCAACTCGGCGCCAGCGCTACGGACGTTTGGGCCAGGCTTGTCGCGGCGCCCGATCGTTACCGGAGCGTCAACACAGAGGCGCTTTTTGCCCGCCTCGTCACGGGCGGCGTGGCGGCCATGGCGCGCTCGGGAGAGTACATCCGGGACCGCTATCCCTGGGTGTTGCAGATCTGATGCGGATGTGAGCGGGCTGGAGATCTTCTCTCTTGGCATGCCACGGCGAACCGGCGCTCAGGGCCTTCGGAGCCGAGGTCCGGCAGAGGCCCAGGGCCCGACCGGGCTGCAACCGCAAGGTTCTGGCGCCGCTCCTTACGAGGCTGTCGCATGGCCGGCTGGGCCGGCGGGGAGCGACCGAAAGAACCGAGCCAGTCGATCGTCAGAGGCGTTTTCCAGAGGCGCCGCGTGCGGCCAGGGTGCGGAGACCAGCGGCCTGTGAGGGTCCGTCTGATTGTTGTGTGCGGAACAGCGGAAACCACCCCCAGGACAGCTTTGCCAACGGATGTGAGTGTGCAGATCGATACGACCCTTAGCTTTTGCTCGGATTCGAACGGGGGCGACCCTGACAGCGCCAGCCCAACACTCCGTGCATACCACAGGATGCTGTGGAGCAAGCCATTACCGAACGGCAGAGTCCTTGAGCTGACTGATACCAGGAAGGGCTCCTACCTCTATCACATGTCAGAGCTGGGGGAGTTCTTCCTGGGCAGCGATGCCATAACCCACTCGTACAGGAACCATCGGCGAAAGAGATGGCTCACCGAGCAGATCCCACACCAGGTCAATGAACTCTTTGATGCGGGTTCGACCATTGGGGCCTATATCATCTTTCCGAACAAGAGAATCGGCCACGGGCACACCATCAATCAGGCCCGGGGGGTCGATAGCTTGATTGATGATCGATTCGACCTGACGCTCGAGTGCATACGTCGCTTCTATCTCTCGCAGGAAAGCCCTCTGTATTCCACTTTGTGGAGATATCAGCGATTCTTTGCGCTCTTTTGCGATTTTGAGGGATACACCCGGTTCTTCCTGCTGGAGGACCTGGTTGGTCTGGATGGCCGTGTCAAGTTCTACTTGCCCTTTGATGACTTTCGGACTCGCCCGGCCTTTTCCAGTGTGGACGAGTACCTGTGGTACAAGAACGGGGTCATGGAGTTCGTTCGCTCGAGGAATCGACGAATAGAAGACTACGTCAGGGATGCAGGACACGGATCGGGCCGGCACATGGCCGCGTACTCCAGCGCGCGGGAATCTTGCTGAGCGCCATGGTTTCCGGCGAGCCCGGTCCCCAGACCGGCTCGAGGGGGAGCGCGGCTTGCGCCGTCGAGGTGCTGGCGCCCCGCCCGCTGCGGGAGAGCCTCGCGGACTTTACGCCAGGCGGCCGCGCGCTACGCGCCGGCGGGTGAGCTCTAGCCCTCGCGCAGGGCCGCCGGCAACTCGGAGAGGGAGCCCAGCACGCGGCCGCGCGGGTGGTCGCTGACCGTCTGGCGGCACCAGGGGGGCGTGTAGGGCGTGCGAAGCAGAAAGAAGCGCAGCCCCATCATGAGCGGGAGCGCCCCCGGCAGCGAGAGCGAATCCGCCACCACCGCCACCTGCGGGTCGCGCGCCAGCATCCGCTGCAGCGCCGCATGGTAGGCCGGCCGGCGCAGGTCGATCCGTCGCTCACCCGTCACCGGCCAGGCCTGGATCTCCCCCAGCGTTGGATGCCGGAAGCGCTGCGGCCATTCGGGCGCCATCTCGTACTGGCGCGTATCCCCCAGGATCTCCAGCGGGGCCGGGAGCGACAGCGTGGCCAGCTGGGCCGCGACCTTGTCACCCAGGGAGTTGGTGAGCACAAGGGGCGTGATCTGCGGGTCCGCCAGGAGCGTGCGCAGGAGCGGCGCGGCCTCGGGGCGAAAGGCGGGGGCCAGCTCCGCCGTGTGCCGGTGGAAGAGCCAGTTGGTGCAATCCACCACCGGGTCGTACTCGCTGCGAGGAAAGCGCGCGGCGATCCTCTCGACATAACGCGGCTCGCGGCTCAGCAGCGTCTGCAGCGTCACGGTGTAGCACTGAAAGGCGCCCTCGTCCGGATAGCCCGCGAGTAGGCCGTTCACGTGCCAGCCGAACCGCCAGGGCGCGGCCAGGATCTCCGCCCGGGTCCGGCGGTAGGCCTGCACCAGCTCCATGATCGGGACCTCCAGCACGTCGCTGGCCAGCGTGCGCAGGGCGCGGCGCGCCAGCGACGGCGCCTGGTCCTCCTCCGCCGTGAGTGTCCCGTCGAAATCGAGGATTACGATCATCTAGCTCTCCCGCTCCGTGGCGCCGTTGAGCGCCTGCGCCTCCTCCGCCGTGAGTGTCCCGTCGAAATCGAGGATTACGATCATCTAGCTCTCCCGCTCCGTGGCGCCGTTGGGCGCCTAGTCCTCCTCCGCGGTAAGTGTCCCGTCGAAATCGAGGATCACGATCCTCTAGCTCTCCCGCTCCGTGGCGCCGTTGGGCGCCTGGTCCTCTGCCGCATTCATAGTCCCGCCAACATCGCGGATCAGGATCACCTGCCGCTCCCGGTCTCTGGCGCCGGGGGCGCTAGCGCGCCGAGCGCAGGCGGGGGAGGGGCCGCGCGCGTGCCAGCCCCAGCCGCACAAAGAGCCAGGGCACGCCCACCGCGGCCCACAGCCCGAGTAGGGCCCAGCCGGGGAGCGCCGCGGGCGCCGGCAGCACCAGCAACAACGGCACCAGCGCGCCGCAGGCCCCCAGCCCGACGAGGAACCGCAGGGCACGTTGAAGCGCCGTGCCGCGGATGTCCTCCCGGGCCGGCGGCCAGAGCAGGTGGTACCCCAGCCCCGCGCCCAGCACCACCAGTGCTGCCAGGGGCGCCACGCTCTCCAGGCCGCCCAGCGAAAGGAGGAGCAGCGCCGGGGCCAACACGGTGAGGGCGATCCGCCAGGGGAGGCCGGCGCCATCGAGCCCGCGCACCGCCGCGGGCTCCGCCCGCCGGAAGGCCCAGAGTATCGCAGCCCCGAGGAGGTAGCCCCCCAGGAGGTCCGTGGGGAAATGCATCCCCAGATACAGGCGCGACAGCGGCACCGCCAGCAGGCAAAAGACGGCCAGGGCCGTGCTCCAGCGGCGGCGCACCCAGAGGGCCAGGTACCCCCAGATCACCACGGCGTTCTGCGTGTGCCCGCTGGGCAGCCCGCCGCCCGTGGCGCTATCCAGCGCCAGCACCCGGGGATCGTACTCGAAGGGCCGCGGTTCGGACAGGATCAGCTTGGCCCAGCCGTTGACCGCCAGCGTGATCACCAGCAGCAACACCAGCCGCACCGCCAGCCGCCGGTCCAGGCTCCAGTAGAGCAGGAGGATCAGCAGCGCAAAGGTCGTCGCCTCCCCCAGGAGCGTGATGGCGGACATGGGCACGTCCAGCGCCGGATGGGCCTGCTGCAGCCAGAGTATCCAGCCAATGCCGTGATCGAGTATGGATGTGGGCACGGGTGAGAACCTCCCCGTCGCGATCGCTAGCACGTTTCACATTCCGCCATGGACGGGCCGACCAACTGCCGGCCGTCCCGGCTCCCCGCGCGCTGACCCGCCGGCGGACGCCGCCTGTGCCCCCGCTCAGGCCTCGCGGCCGAGCGCCCGGGCGACGGCCATCACCCCCAGCCGGGGGCTCGTGAGCACCGGGCGGTTGGTGTGGGCCGCCAGCGCCCCCTGCATACGCCCCATGGAGGCCTGCGTCAGCACAAAGACGTCCACCTGGCCCACCAGGCGCTGCGCCGCCGCCAGGATGCGCTGGTCGTGCTCCTCCGGCCGCCCTCCGGCCAGCGCCTCATAGGCGCCCTCGGCGACCCCCTGGACTATCCGCACCTGGGTGCCGGCCTCCTCGGCCTTGCGGGCCAGGAGCCGCACGATCGGCCCCAGCGAGGTGGGCAGCGTCGCCAGGACCCCGATGGAGGCGCCGCTGTGGCGCACGGCCAGCTCCGCCATGGCGTGGTCGATCTGGATGAGGGGCACGTCCAACATCTCGGCCCCCAGCGCCACCAGCTCCCCGGTGGAGGAGCAGGTGTTCAGGATGACGTCCGCGCCGGTCTGAGCGGCGGCCTGCCAGTAGGCCACCAGCCGGCGTGTCACCGCCGGCGTCACGGCGCCGGCCGCGGTGATGTCCTCGATCAGCGAGCTATCGGCGATGTTGATCAGGCGCACGTCCGGCAGAATCTCGCTGAACAGCGCCTGAATCGACGGGATGACGCTCATGGCGGTGTATACGGCGGCGACGGTGGGCATGGTTCGCTTCCTCTCGAGCTCAGGGTGCCGGCGGCAGGCTCAGGGCCTGCGGCAGGCCCAGGGCCTGCTGGAGCCGGCGGATCGTGAAACGGCTGCGGATATAGTGGGCGTACTGCAACGCGTCCGCCAGGTCCTGCGGGCTCAGGCCCAGGCCGGCGATCTCCACCGGCGCGCCGGCGGCGGCCAGGAGCCGGGCGATCTCCTCCGGCGGCGGGACGCGGACGGCGATGGCCTGGATCGCGTCCCAGCGGGCGAGGATCTCCCCCTGCAGCCGCTCCCAGCGCCCCGGGGCCAGGGGAAGCATCTCGCCCTGGTCTGCGATGACCTCCTCGGCGATGGGCCCGTAACCGGCGCGGATCGCTTCCCGCTCGCGCTCCGCATCGGGCGCCGGCGTGGCCCGCAGCAGGGCCGCGGCCGCCTCCCGGGAGAGGGTCCGCACGCGGGCGTAGGCGTGCGCCATCAGCACGGTGGCGACGCCCACCTTGGCGCCATGGAGCCGCGGCGGCGCGCCCCGCAGGAGCAGCATCATCTCCCAGTAATGGGAGAGGTGGTGTTCCGAGCCCGAGGCCGGGCGGGAGTTGTGCCAGCGGGCCATGGCGGAGCCGGAGGCCAGCAGGGCCCGCATCAGCGTGGCGATCGCCTCGGGCTCGCCGCGCCCGATCCCCTCGGCGGCCCCGGCCACGGCGTCCACCGCCGCGTCCATCTCCGCGACGATCCCCTCGTCGATGGCCTCGTCCCAGAGGAGCGCCCCCAGGCGCCAGTCCGCCAGGGCGGTGTACTTGCCCAGGACGTCGCCGGCCCCGGCGGCGATCATCGCCGGCGGCGCGGCGCACAGGACGTCCAGATCGGCAAAGACGGCGAGCGGCTGCGCGGCATCGATGGTGCGTTTGAGCCCGCTGATCACCAGGGGCGCGTTCATCGAGGTGTAGGCGTCCACCGAGGGGGCGGTGGGCAGCGCGACAAAGGGCCGGCCGCTGCGGTGCGCGGCAAAGCGCGTGAGGTCGCAGAGCGTCCCCGAGCCCACGGCCAGGTAGGTGCGGTCGCCCGGGGCGCCGGCCGCGAGGAGGATCTCGACGATCCGCTCCTCGTCCGCCACCACCTCCGGCCCGGCCAGGCGGATGACCTGTACCTCGGCGCCCACGGCGGCCAAACGCGCCTCCACGGCGGCGCCCAGCACGGGCCAGGTGCGATCATCACACACCAGCGCAAAGCGGGTGAGACCCTGCGCGCGCGCCCAGGCGGCTAGCGCGGCGGGGGCATCCTTTCCGATATACTGCGGATCGACGGGCACGGCGAGCCTCCCGGATGGCGTGATTGGCCCGCAAATCATGCGGCAGGGAAGCGGGGGTGTCAAGATGGGCGGGGCGCGCTGGACGCAGCGCGTTGCACGCAGCGCGTTGCACGTAACGCGCGGGATCCCTCGCAGCGCTCGCGCTGGCGCTTGACAGCGCCGGGCGGGCGCGGTTAGCATCGGCGGGTCGTAAGCGTTGTCAGGCCGGGAGTAAACGCCGTCTGCCCCTCGGGGCGGGAGGGCCGGAACCCCCCGGTGCAGCATCCCGGGGCAGGCGACGGGGCGGATTCGATGGGCTGAGGACGACTCCGCGGAGGTGACGGACCATGCTCTATCCCAGCAGACCCACGCTCACGCAGACGGAGACCGAGTTCCTGCTGTACATTCACCCGCAGGCCAAGGAACGGGCCAAGGTCATCCGCGGCTACCGCTGGGATCCCGAGCGGCGCTGCTGGGTCTACCCGCGCACGCAGCCGGTGCTGGACGCGCTGGTGGCCGAGTTTGGGGAGGAGCTCGCCCGTACGGGCGGCCGGCGCCCCACGGCCACGCCGGCCGCTCCCCCGGGGGAGGCGCTGGAGCGCCGCATCGCCGAGTTGGAGGGGCAGAACGCCGAGCTGCGCCGCGCGCTGGAGGAGACCGTGTCGGCCTCGGTGGATGCCGATCTGGAGCAGTCGGACCTGCACATCCAGTTGGAGGAGGCGCGCGCGGGGCTGGCGCGGGCCCGTGCCCTGAGCGAGGCCCAGCGGGAGGAGCTGACTCGCCGCCTGGAGGAGCTCGATGCGGACCTGGCGCGCAGCCGGGAGGAGCTGGCCGGCGCCCGCGCCTCCCTCGGCGACCTGCAGGCTGCGCTCATGGAGCGCACGCGAGGCAGCGCGCTCGAGGTGCAGCTCAAAAAGATGGCCCTGGAGGCCACGGGCAACGACGCCACCTTTGCCCCGGTGCTCGATACGCTGGACCTCTCGACCAACCTGCCCCTCAAGGCCGCCCGCCTGCTGGAGGACCAGCTGCGCCTGCTCCTGAACCTGCCGCCGGGCGATCGCAGCGCCGATCTCTACGATCTGATCCAGCAGGTGGGCGAGTATGAGCTTTTGCCCAGGGACGCCGTGGACATGGCGCACCTCATCCGCCGGCAACGCAACGTGATTGCCCACGCGGAGGCCTACGAAAAGACCTACCAGGCTCGCAGCGTTCTGTGCCTCTTTGCCGTGGCGCTCCTCTGGCCCGATCTGCCGGAGTAGAAGACGGAAGATCGCAGATTACAGATGGCCCCGGAATCCAGGAGTCCTGGCGGAGAGTAGCGATGGCGGCGGCGACGCTGCCCGTAACCTCGGCGGGCAGCCGCGGAGGGTTGCCCCTACGCGAACGGTCGCCCCGTCCGGTAGGGGCGGGGTTCCCGGAGGGTCAGGCTCCGGCCTGACCCATCGCCGGCCCCACGATCGCCCGCGCGGTCCGCGGGCAACCGCGGAGGGTTGCCCCTACGTGAACGGTCGCCCCGTCCCGTAGGGGCGGGGTTCTATCCCCGCCCCGAACGAGGCGTCATGCTTCCCATTGCCCTCTGCCCACCGTCGGAAGGCCGGAAGGGCAACCGCGGAGGGTTGCCCCTACGTGATCCGGTCGCCCCGTCCCGTAGGGGCAGGGTTCCCGGAGGGTCAGGCTCCGGCCTGACCCATCGCCGGGCCCACGATCGCCCGCGCGCTCCGCGGGCAGCCGCGGAGGGTTGCCCTACGCGAACGGTCGCCCCCGCCGGTAGGGGCGGGGTTCCATCCCCGCCCTGAACGTGAGGTCATGCTTCCCATTGCCCTCTGCCCGGCGTCGGAAGGCCGGAAGGGCAACCGCGGAGGGTTGCCCCTACGCACCGGCCGCCCCCGCCGGGTGGGGCCCGGCGGCGCGCCTCCTCTGAAACGAGGATGGACCGCGGGCACGGCCAGATGGGCGCGTGCCTCACGCGTAGGCAGAGCCCGTCGTCTCACCCGGCCGGCGGCGTGCCCTCAACGGGCCCGTGTGAACGAACGTTCAGGATCGTGCCTGCGATGAACAGAAGGCCGGCCACGTACCCGAGGGGCCTGCACAGGCGGGCCAACGGCCACCAGTAGAGCATGCAGGTGGCCAGGTACAGCAGCACGTAGGGACCGAATACGGGCCAGCGGATCGGTCCGCGCCAATCGCGGATGCGCAACACGTACTCTACGGCGTATCCAAAGGCCGCCCACACCAGGTACAGGAATCCCCCCAGCCAGGCCCACCAGGGCTGGCCCGCCCGCAGCAGGATCACGCTCACCGCCGCCGCGGGCAGGGAGAGGGCGTAAAGGATCCAGCCGTAGCGCTCGATGAGATCCATACGCTGGCGGCGCACGGCATAGTGGACACAGAGCAGCAACAGAAAAGCAAGCGCGGTGACGGCGTAGAGCCACTCGAGGCCGCTCAGCTCACACATGCGCGCCTCCTTCGCCTTACCCGGCGAGGTCTCCGACGGGGGCTGCCCGCGTTCCGGCCGGCGCCCTGGCTACTGCGGGCTGCGGCGGCCCCGGCGCACGATATCCACGATGGCCAGCACCCCCGCGGCGCCGAGCAGCACGTAGCGCACCCAGCCCAGCTCGACAAAGACGATGCCGGCGATCACCAGCACAAAGGCCGCGGCCGCCAGCGGCGAGAGACGTTCCCCCGGCAGCCGCCGCCGCCAAGCGAACAGAAGGGCCGCCAGCACGGCCACCACAGCGAGGATCATTACGACCAGCGTCGGCGTACTCATCGTCTGCCTCCCGGCGGCCAACTGCCGCCCTCGGACCGATACGTGGCCACGGCGGGCGACCACAGCGGTCGCCCGGACGGGTCCCGGCGGCGCTAGCGCTCCAGCAGCCGCCAGGCCAGAAGCGTCAACCAGCGGGAGGGGGCCTTCTTCTGCCCAAACTCCCAGGCCTTGTAGTACATCCATACCGATTCGGGCGTGTAGCGCCCGCCCGGACCGGCCTTGGCGCGCAGTGTATCCAGCATCTCGCCCAGCCGCGGATCGCCGCGCAGCCAGGGGAACTGGGTCAACACCTCCAGCACGTGCATCAGGTCGTACCAGACGAAAGGGACCTTGAGCTGGCGAAAGTTGGTCCCCATGTAGAACATGTAGGGATGGCGCTCGCGGCTCTCGGCCCACAGCGTGAGCAGCGTCTCGGCGCCGGTGCGGGCCGCGGCCGAATCCCGCGTGTCCTCCCAGGCGGCCAGCGCCCGGAGCATGGCCAGGGTGGCGTAGGGGCAGGGATCCTCCTTGCGCCCCGGGCCCCGCCACTTGATGCCCGGTGCGAGGGCGCAGGGCCAGCCGTTATCCCGCACCATCGCCGCCAGCGCGTCTCGCGCCTCGATCACATCCGGCTCCCCGCCCAGGCCTAGGCGCGCCAGGGCGCTCACCGTCACGGGGGCGTCGCACAGCGCCCAGGCGGGCGCCAGGCCTCCATCGGGGCCGGTGCCCTCGGTGATCTTGAGGGGCAGGGTAAAGATCCCCTCCGCCGAGCGACCCGCTCGCGCCCGGGAGGTGATCTCGGGCATCCCGGCGTCGTCCGCGGTGAGGCCCAGATCCGCGACAAAGCTCAGCCGGTGAAAGGGCTGCGTCGGGCTGCGATGGGCGTTGATCACCTCGCCGGGCCAGTTCACCAGGCCGTCGATGAGGCCGTGAACGGCCGGATCCGCCAGCATCGCAGCGCGCGCCGCCCGAACCGCGGGCGCCTCCTCCGGCTCGTGGCACAGGTCGCGCAGGGTCCGGTAGACGATCCAGGGTTCACCCTCGAGCAGCCAGTCGATCGGTGCGTGCATGGGCTTGGCCCCTCTCTGTGTTGGCCGGTGGCCGTGCGAGCTTGACTCCAGCGCAGTGGGCGCCGGCGTCGCAACGGCCTGCTTGATCTGCAATCGGCTCTGCGATCCGCGGTCCGGCAGCCTCCTCTACGCTTCCTCCCACCACTTGAGCACCCGCAGGGCCCTCAGCGTGGTCCAGCGGCCGGGTCCGCCGCCCGGCTCGAGCACGACGTGGGTCTTGCCGGCTCGAGGGCGGCCCGCCGGCCAGCGGCCATCCCGGCCGCGCCGCGCGCGAACCAGTTCGATGGCGGTTGCGAGTCCGTTATCCCGGCGGAGGCCGGCCGCCCGCCGGTCATCCAGGGCGGTGAGCAGGTCAAAGAACCAGTAGGGCGGGTAGGAGAACACCTTCCAGCCCGAGCGGGCGGTGGCGCCCTGGCCGAGGGCCTGGATCCGGGACGTCAGGTAGGCCCAGCCCCGGGCGATGGCCTCCGCCGTGAGCGCGCCCCCGGGTGCCCCCGGCTTTTGGGAGGGGCCCTGCGCCAGCGCGTCCAGCACCAGGCGGGTGGTCTCCGCGGCGTAGGCCTCCGAATCGGGGTCATCATCCGGGACCCAGGCGCCATCGGGGCGCTGGCGGGCCAGGAGGAAGGCCTCCATCGCGCCCAGCGCGGGGTGCTCTGCCCCGTGGTAACGGCAGAGGGCCAGGGCCAGGGCGCTGGCCCCCAGATCGCGGCGGGCCTGACGCCGGGAAAAGCGGAACTCGCGCCCCAGGAAGAGCCCGCCGGCGAGCAGGGCCTGGCACCCGGCCAGCGCCTGCGGGTGCCCCGGTGGGATCCCCAGGCAGCGCAGGACGTACAGGCTGTAGGTGGTAGAGGTCCACTTGGGGGTGTAGAGGCCGCCGCCCCAGGTGCCCTTTTCTGCGTCCTGCGCTGCCAGAACCGCCGCGCCCCATCCCTCCTGCGCCACCCGATCCCGTTCGGCTCGCCAGATGGCCTCGTCCGCGCCCAGCAGGTCATGCTGGACCTGCCAGCGGATGGCCGGGTCGCTATCCAGCAGCCAGGCGAGGGTTTCGGGCGCGATCTCGAGCATGGCGTTCTCCAGAGGGTGCGGGTTGGGGCGATGCGGCGAAGGGTGCCTCTAGTCCCACGATATCACGGCGGCCGGGCCCGGTCAATGGCCCCGCTGGCGCCGTTTGCGATTCGCGCTATCATCGGGGGAACGATCGGCTCTGCCGCGGGCGGGCGGCGCAAGGGGAGTACGATGCCAATGATGAGGGCACGCCGGGGCCCAAGCCCCTATTCCCGTGAGGTTTGGATGCTCTGCCTCGCTTCGGCGCTGGGATCGGGCTCACACCTGGGGATGCACCAGTTGTTGAGCGCCCTCTATGTGCTGCGGCTGGGATTCGGGGCCGAGACGGTGGGCACGCTCTCGGCCACCGGGGCGCTGAGCTTTTCCGCGGCCTGCCTGCTGGGCGGCGTGCTCGGCGTCCGCCTGGGCAGCCAGCGCACCACGATCCTGGGGGTGATCATCTTTACCGTGGGGATGGGGATGTCCCCCCTGGCGACGCTGCTCGCGCCCGCCCTGCGCCTCCCCTGGCTCGTCGCCGGCCAGATCGTCCTCTCGGTGGGATGGTCCATGCAGGTGGTCAGCCTGATCGCCTCCATGGCCGCCGCCACGGACCTGCACAACCGCGGCCCGGCCTATGCCCTGCGCGAGACATTCGCCAGCGTGGGGATGCTCGTGGGCTCTGCGGTGGGCGGCCTGCTCCCCGGGTTGGTGGCCTCGCTCCTCGGGCGCACCACCGATGACCCCGTCCCCTATGCCCTGTCCCTGGCCGTCACGGTGCTCGGCGGCGCCCTGACGATGGTGCCGGTGATCCTGGGAGGCCGGGCGACCGCGGGCGAGGTCTCGGCCGAGGCGGCCGCGCAGGGGCCCGGGGTGGCGGTGGCGGCCTCCGATCCCTCGGCTGCCGGCGAGCCCCCGGCGCGCTTCCGGCTGGAGCCCATCCTGCTGATTCTGCTCGCCTGCGGGTTCGCGACCAATGCGGCCCACGCGGCCTGTAAGACCTTTGCCACGGTCTATATGGATACGGTTCACGGCGTGCCGACCTCCGTCATCGGAACCGTGACGAGCATCGGCATGGGCGTGACGGCGGTGGCGGCGCTGAGCAGTTCGCGGCTGGCGCGGCGGCGCAACAGCGGGCAGATGATGATGCTGGGAGGCGCGGGAATGGTTGCCTCGCTGTTGCTGATGTCTCTGGTGCAGGCCCCGCTGGGGGCGATGGCCGGCCTGGTGGGGGTGTACGGCGTGCTGGGGCTCTGGCGGCCCGCCTACCAGTCGCTGCAGATGAGCCTCGCGCGCCCCGAGTACCGTTCCCTCGTCTCGGGGGCCAGTTCCATGGGGATGAGCCTGGGGTTTGGGGCGATGGGCTACGTCGGGGGGCACATCGCGGCCGCCTCCGGCTACCAGGCGGTGTTTCTGGCGGGGGCGGGTGCGGCGGTGGTGAGCGTGGCGCTGGGCGCGGCCCTCGCCCGGCGCTCCGCCAGTTGATGCCGGTCCCGTGCGCGGCCCTCCCGCCGCGGCGCACCACGCGAACCTTTGTCACAGCAGGGTGACGCCGATGCACAAGAGCGCGCTCTATGCCCTCCAACGCACGCTTCCGATCATGGCCGGCTTCTTTCCCCTGGGGATCGCCTGGGGCATCCTCATGGCCGAGGCCGGCTACGGCTGGCTCTGGACCGGGCTCACCAGCGTGACCGTGTTCGCCGGCTCGCTCCAGTTCCTGATGCTGACGTTCTTTGCCGGGGGCGTGCCGGTGGTCACCATGATCGTCATGGCGCTGCTGCTCAACAGCCGGCACATCACCTACGGGCTGTCGTTTATCGAGAGCTTCAGGCGTTACGGCCCCTGGAAGTACTTTCTCATCTACTCGCTCTCCGACGAGAACTATTCGCTGCTCTGCGCGTTCAGGCCGCAGCCGGGGACGGACGAGCGCACGGTGAACGTGCTCTCCTCGGCCCTGGTGGTGCTGTACTGGGTGGCGTTCACCAGCCTGGGCGCCGCCCTCGGCCGGTTGATCACGTTGGATACCACGGGCCTGGATTTCGCCCTGACGGCCCTGTTCGTCGTGATCCTGCTGGATCAGATGCGCGGCGCGCCCACGCTCCTCCCCGCAGGGATCGCCGCCTTCTCCGCCATCCTGTGCCTCCTGATCTTTGGCCCGGCGGGGTTCATCCTGCCCTCGCTGGTGATCACCGTGGCCGCGCTGCTTGTGCTGCGCCCGCGGCTGGCCCGGGCCACGGCCGAGGCGGGCGAGTAGCATGGCGACCCCGGCGGGATACCCGGTCCTGATCGTGCTCCTGTGCGCGGCCTGCACCCAGATGGAGCGCGCGCTGCCCTTCTTGATCTACGGCCGGCGTCCGGTGCCGTCGGTCGTGCGCTACCTGGGCGAGATCCTGCCCATGGCCGTGATGGCCACCCTGGTGATGTATTGCCTCCGCGAGGTGACCTTTGGCAGCGCGGCGGGCTATGCGCCTCAGCTGATCGCCGTGGCCGTCACGGCGGGCCTGCACCTGTGGCGCCGCAACACGCTGCTGAGCATCTTTGGCGGGACGGCGTGCTACATGGCGCTGGTGCAGGGGTGGCCGGGCGGATGAGCCAGGACGCTGCCTGAGGCAAGCAAGCTCGCAAAGGGGCGCCCGATCCGGCGGATCATCGCTGAGGGTCATCCTGGAGGGCCAGGCCGGAGGGCTCGCCCGTCCCGGAGGGTCAGGCTCCGGCCTGACCCATCGCCGGACCGACGTTGGCCACGTACGGCACCCCCGCCCGGGGAGCAACCGTGGAGCGTTCCCCCTACGGGGCGGGCGCCGCGACCGCGTCGCCGTAGAGAGCCTGATAGACCAGGCGGCCAAGCATCACGCGCTCGAGGTACTCACGGGTCTCGCCGAACCAGGCCATCCGCAGCAGGTCGTCGCGGTCGTGGATGTTGGGGTCCTGGAGCCACTCATCCACATTGCCGGGCCCGGCGTTATAGGCCATCACAGCCGGCCCCATCTCCTCGCCATAGTGGCTCAGGTACTCCCGCAGCGCCCAGGCGCCCATGTGGATGTTGGGCGCCGGCGCGAAGGACGCTCCCGGCGCGCACGGCACCCGGCCATCGGCGCAGCACTCTCCCTGCGTGGCGGGCATGATCTGCATGAGCCCCCGCGCCCCCGCCCGAGAGACGATCTCGGGCTGGTAGGCGCTCTCCTCCAGCATCATCGCCCACAGGAGCGCGGGCTCGACCCGATACGCCTCGGCCTCTCGCAGCACGTCATCGGCATACGGGCGCGGGTAGGCCAGCTCCCACATGGCCCGCGGGGCGCAGGGCTCTCGCTGCAGGTAGGCGCGGGCCAAAGACCAGGCCTCGGTCGTATAGCCGCGCGCCAGCAACTCCTGTGCCATGCGCTGGAGGACCTCGGGCGTCTCGCTGTTCAGCGCAGCCAGGCGCAACTCCTGATGGGCCACCTCGGCGAGGCCGAGTGCCTCGAGCGCCTCCACGCGAGCCATCACCGGTGCGGCGAGAACTTCCACCGCCTCGGCCGGGCGGTCGGCTCGGAGGCAGAGAGGCAGCTCGCCCGTAGCGCGATAGGCCAGCCAGTTGGGCTGCCTGGCCGCCAGCAGGCGCTCGGCCCGTTCGGCGGACGAGCCATCGTCCAGGCGGCGGGCCAGCATCAGGGCGCGATAGGCGGCGTCGTCGGCGTAGACGCTGTCCAGGGCGGCCAGCCGCAGGTACAGCGGCACCAGCGCCGCATAATCGGCGGCGTCTTCGAGCTCCCAGGACTGGTTCCACAGGTCGAGCGGCGTCTCGCTGGAGGGCGCCGAGGAGGGCGCCGCATCACCCTCGACTTGGGGCGGCGTGCAGGCGGCGCACGTGGCGTCCATGGCCTCGGCGTCATCGTCCTGGCCGAGGCCGCGATAGGCCTCGGCGCGCAGGCAGCTGGCCTGGCACTCATCAGCGCCGTAGAGGACGTCCAGCACGTCGTGGAGATAGCCCCTGTTCAGCAGTTCCTGGGCCAGGGCCACAGGGCCGGGGGCGGTGCGACGTGCGCCTGGTAAGGCGTCGTCGCGGCCGTCGCCCAGCAGGCGCAGGTACTGGCCATAGGCGCCAGAGGGCGAGGCCTGCTCCTCCAGGTAGCGCGCGAGCTCCAGCCGGATATCCGCGCGGTCATCGACGGTCAGCGCCGCCTGGTATTCATTCACCGTCTCGGGCGACTCGATGCGGGCGTAGTAGCGTGCCAGGGCCACATGCGCCCCAGAGGCGACCGGGCCGTCCGGCAGGTATTGAGCGAGGTCGTGCAGCGTGCGCACCGCCTCCGCGCCGGGCAGGGCCCGCTCTGCCGTCCAGAGAGCGGCATAGGGCTCGAGCACGGGATAGCGCCTGGCGATGAGCGCATAGAGGCGCGCCGCCTGATGGGGTGACGCCTCGCGGGCGCGGGCCAGTGCGAGGCGCGGCCAGGCGCCGTAGCGGTAGCAGGCCAGGCCCACCGCCGGCAGCGCCACCGTGAGCGCCAGGGTGATCGCGAGCGCCCAGATCCACGGGCGGCGCCGGCCGCCTTTGCCGCCGCTCATGGCGTCGCCTCGGCCGTCGAGAGGGCGTGCAGGGCGCTATCGGCGGAGCCAGCGTAGACGCGGCCGGCGCCGCACTCCAGCGCTCCCAACACCTGCCCGGCGGTCACATAACGCCAGAGCAGCTGGCCCCTGGCGGAGGTTGCGTAGATGCCGTGGTCGTCGCTCCCGGCGTAGAGACGGCCGTCACAGGAGACCGGCCCGCCCAGAATGCCCCCTCCGGTACGCAGGTGCCACGCGTCCCGGCCGGTGCGAGCCCGAAAGGCCTGCAAGTGCCCGTCATCGGTTCCGGCGATGACCAGCCCGTCAAGCAGGACCGGGCTCACCTGGCTGGCGGAGCCGAGATCGCGCTGCCAGAGGATGTGGCCATCGCGCGGGTCCAGCGCGTACAGGGCGCGGTCCGCGCCGGCGATGTAGAGCGCGCGGTCATCGGCCGCCGGCAGGGCGTAGAGATCGCCAGCGAGCCGCCGCTGCCAGAGCACGGCGCCGTCGGCGGGGCTCAGGGCGTAGACATAATCGTCCAGTGAGGGCACATACAGCGCATCGCCCGCCCACAAAACGCCCGCATACAGGCTTCCGAGGTGCGCGCTGCGCCAGATGGGCTCGCCCGTGGGCAGATCGAAGGCATAGACGCGGCCATCCTGCGAGGCGGCATAGAGCACGCCCTGCTGGCTGGCCAGGTCCCCCGAGACCGGCCCAGCGGTCTGCTGTTCCCAGAGGGGCGCGCCGGTGGAACGATCCACGCAGCGCACGGCGCCGTCCCAGGAGGCGTAGCAGACCGCCAGGGGCGCCACAACCGGCTGCGCGGTGACGTTGTCGTAGGCAGGGGCCGACCAGAGTTCCTCGCCGTTGGTGGCCTTCAGGGCGTGCAGGGCGTTGTCGTCCGCACCCACGTAGACCACGCCGTCGGCAAGGGCCGGCTTTCCGCGCACGTAATCGCCGAGGCCGGCCTGCCAGAGGAAGGGGGCCTCTGCGAAAGCCGGAGAGGCCGGCGGTTGCGAGCAGGCGACGCACAGCCCCGCCAGCACGAGCGCGACGGCGGCCCATCTGAAGGTGAAAGACAGGAGGTTCATGCGCACATCGTACGGTGCTGGCCGTGGGGCGTCAACCACCCTTCGTGCGGCCCCGTCCGGGCGGGGTTTCCAGAGGGTCAGGGCGGCGGGTTATTCCGGAGGGTCAGGCTCGGGCCTGACCCATCGTCGAACCTACGCTGGCCCACGTACGGCACCCCCGCCCGGAAGGGCAACCGCGGAGGGTTGCCCCTACACGACGGTCGCCCCGCCGGTAGGGGCCCGCCGTCCCGGAGGGTCAGGCTCCGGCCTGACCCATCGTCGGACCTACGTTGGCCCACGTACGGCACCCCCGCCCGCTGGGCAACCGCGGAGGGTGGCCCCTACGGGGTGGTCGCCGCGTCGGTGTGCCCTGCGGGGTTCCCGGAGGGTCTGGCTCCGGCCTGACCCATCGCCGGCCCCCGCCCGCTGGGCAACCACGGAGGGTGGCCCCTACGGGGCGGGCGCCGCGACCGGTAGGGGCGGGGTTCCATCCCCGCCCCGAACGTGACGTCATGCTTCCTGTTTCCCTCTGCCCACCGTCGACAGCCCGGGGGCAACCGCGGAGCGTTGCCCCTACGTGAACGGGCGTCGCGCCGGTGTGCCCTGCGGGGTTCCCGGAGGGTAAGGCTCCTGTTTGACCCAAAAGGGGCGCGCGGGCCACGTTGGCCCGCGCGCCCCCGGCGTTGAAGCCTTGCTTCCCTACCGCCTGGCCCAATCCACCATGAGACCCTGGGGTCCGGCGAACTGTGCGCGCGCGCCCAACTCCTGCTCGATCTTTAGCAGGCGGTTGGCGGCCTCCCCGCCGGCGCCGCCGCGCATGTGGCCCGTCAGCAGGCCCACGGAGTAATCCACGATCTCCGGTCCCTCCCCGCGGCTGCCGCAGGGCATCACCCCGTAGCCCTTCCGGTGCGCCAGGCGCGTCATCTCAAAGGCCTCGGTGATGGTGCCCACCTGGTTGACCTTTAGCAGGACCGCGTTGGCGGCGCCCATCTCGATACCCTTTTTCACGCGCACGGCGTTGGTGGTGAACAGGTCATCGCCGCAGATCTCGATGGGCACCTCGCGGGTGAGGCGGGCGTGGCCCTCGAAATCGTCCTCATCCAGCGGGTCCTCAAAGATGACAAAGGGGTACTGGGCGACCATCCACTTGTAGAGGTCGAGCAGCTCGTCCAGGGTCTTGTCCTCGGCGGAGAAGAGCCCGACGAAGCGCTCCTTGTCGTTATCCCAGTACTCGCCGGCGGCCACATCCACCTGGATGCCCACGCGCCCGGCGTAGCCGCACTTTTCGATGGTCTCGGCCATCACATCCCAGAGCTCGCTGTCGTGCTTGAGCACGCCGGCCGGGATAAAGCGCACGTTGAAGGGGTCCAGCCCCTGGATGCGAGAGGCCAGCGTACGGCGCCACTGCCGCTCCAGCACCCAGGCGGCGTAAGCGGCATCGGCGAAGGTGTCAAAGCCGTAGCACATGAACTCATAGCTGGGCTTGTCTCCCGCGCGCTCGCCGCCGCCGTAGCGCCGGGCGCCGTTCATGAGGCCCACGCCGGGCACGGGCAGCAGGCAGGCGTTGACGCCGCCGATGTGTTCGTAAAGCGGGATATCCAGCGCGGCCGCGCCGGCGCGCAGCACCGCCGCCGAGACGCTGGCGATGGCGTTGCCCCCGAGCCGGGAGCGATCGGGCGTGCCATCCAGATCCAGCATGGCCTGATCGATCACGGCCTGCTGAGTGGCATCCATCCCCGCCAGCGCGGGCGCGATGAGGCTGTTGACGCCCTCGGCGGCCCGCTGGCAGCCGCGCCCCTCAAAGCGGGTGCCGCCGTCATAGATGAACTTGACCTCGTAATCCCCCACGGAGATGCCGGCGGTGGCGACGGCGATCCCCTCCGCGCCGTTCTCCGTCACCACCGTCGTCTCGATCCCGGGATGGCCGCGGCCGGAATAGACCTCGCGGGCATAGATCGAACGAATGCGCGATCCCTTGGGCATGTTCTCCTCCTGGCTCATTGAGTGAATGCCGTCTCCGGCGGCAGGCCTCGGCGCCTGCCAGCCCTACTGTACCGCAGGGCGGCGCCGGCGTGCAAGCCCTGCGCGACGCGCCTCTCGGGGACACGGGCTGTGAAGTTGCCATAAAGTGGCCATCGGTGGTATCCTTAGGAAAAGGATCGCCACGTGTGGAAAGGAGCGCTATCGTGATATGTACAGAGGCCCTCGCCCGCATCTACGCGCGTGAGAACGCGACGCTCTCCGGCGCGGAGGTGGTCGAACGGCTGAGCGAGTTGTGCCCGGACCAGGCCTGGGGCGATCGGGCCATCCTCCGGCATCTGGCCTACCACAGCGTGAACCATCCCTCGGGGCACCGGCGTCACGGCGGGCCACGCTGGGCGTTCCTGTACTGGATGGGGAGCGATCGCTACCGCCGGTGGGATCCGGACAAGGATGTGGCCGTGGCCAATGCGATCACGGCGGCGGACGCATTGGAGCGCCTGAGCCGTGGAGAGACGGAGGGGCTCACCGGGCCGGAGGGCGCGCAGGGCCGGCTCCGCAGCCGCCTGTTGGAGGCCATCCTGCGGGATCTGGAGCAACTGGAGCCGGGGCTGGAGCCCTGTGCGCTCCCCGGGCAGAGCGGGCGCCGGCTGGTGGCTGGAGAGGCGGGCCCCATCGATATCCTTGCGGAGGATGCGGAGCGCGCCCTCGTGGTGGTGGCGGTTCAGAGCGGGATGGCGCGGGAGCGCGCCCTCGCGCGGCTGCGCGCCCAGATGGCCTGGGTGGCCGAGCACGTGGCCAAGGGGAGCGCCGAGGCCGCCGCTGCGGATGCGGGCGCTGCGGGATCGGCCGCTTCGGAATCGGGCGCCGCGGAGGCGGGCGCTTCGGAATCGGGCGCCGCGGACGCGGACGCTTCAGAAGCGGGTGGTGCAGCATCGACCGGCCCTGAAACCGGGCGCCCGGTGCGCGGCCTGATCGTGGCGGAGAGCCTGCCGGTGGACCTGCGCATCGCCGTGAGCCGGGATCCGGCGCTGGGCTTTGTGCGTTACGAGGTGCGCTACGCCTTTACCCGGCTATAGCGGCCGCCAGGGCGGCCGCCTCGGCCCCGGGGGAGCCCCGCCGGACTGCGCGGGACGGGGCGAGGCGGCTGCTGGTAGTTACGCAGCCCAGGGGTGCCAGGCTCCGGCCGGGCGGCTGCGCAGGGGTGCCGGATGCGCCGCGGGCTCCAGGGCCTCGCGCACGGGCAGGATATGCAGCGTGCTCTGTGGTGCGGCCGTGCGAAGGGCGCCCGCCGCGGCCGCCAGGTCCGGATCACGCAGCACCAGGCACAAAAGCGCCCGGGGAGAATCCCCCAGCACCGTCTGGCTGTAGGGCTCGGGGAGTCCCTTCTCCTTCAGGGCGCGTACGAGGTCGGCGAGTTGTTCGCTGGGCACCAGAACCTCGATCTTGCACGTCATGGGGGGCCTCCTTCCTCGGGGGCTGGCGCTATTGCTCTCACTTCTATCCTAAGGCCTGCCGGGCGCGGCAGGAACGGGCAGCGTGCACAAGTCAAAGGGCAGCCGGTTTGTGCAGGTTGCACAGTTTCGCCTGGGAGGGGCGAATCCGGCGCCGTCAGGGATCGTCGCCAACCCTTCACGCCATCGCCTCCGGGGCGGGAGCGCGCTGGAGCCCCGGCTCCCTGGAGGCCGTAGCCGCCCGCGGTCCGGGCACGCCGGGCCTTGACGGCGCCTCGCACCTCGTCCACACTCCTGGGTGAATCGCCACACGGGAGGAGTACCGATGAGCAAACAGACGGGTTTTGGCGTCCTGGGGCCGGGGCGGATCGCCACGCTGACCACGCGGGGGCCGCTGGCCCATCTCTCCGGCGTGCGCCGGGTGGCCGTCGGCTCGCGCGATGCCGAGCGGGCGGCCGAGTTCGCCCGCACCTGGGGGTTCGAGCGCAGCTACGGCTCCTACGCCGCGCTCGCCGCCGATCCCGAGGTTGAGGTCGTCTACATCTCCACGCCGCACCCCTGGCACATGGAGCACGCCATCCTCTGCCTGGAGGCGGGCAAACACGTCCTCTGTGAAAAGCCCATGGCCATGAACGCGCGCCAGGCGGAGGCCATGATCGCCTGCGCGCGCGCCAACGGGCGCTATCTGGCGGAGGCCACCTTCACCTGGTGGACCCCCATGCTTCGCCGGGTGCTCGCCTGGATCCGCGAGGGCCGCATCGGCGAGGTGCGCATGCTCTGGGCCAGCAGCGGCGGGCGCAACCGGCTCAACCCCGCGGACCGGCTCTTTGATCGCGCCCTGGGCGGCGGAGCGCTCCTCGATATCGGCGTCTACGCCGTGAGCCTCGCCCACCAGGTGCTGGGGACCCCGGAGTCCGTTCAGGCCGCCGGCGCCATCGGCGAGACGGGCGTGGACGAGCAGGAGGCCATGCTCCTGCGCTACCCCGGCGGCGCCGTGGCGCAACTCTCCTCGGCCATCCGCACTCCGCAGCGGAACGACGCCGTGATCCAGGGGACCGAGGGGCGCATCACGATCCTGCCGGCCTGGTGGGGCGGCCCGCGCACGGCGGTGCTCACGGTGGGCACGGAGGAGGAGCGCTACACCGACACGGCGAGCGACTGGCTCTATGAGGCGCCCTTTGGGGATCAGGAGAAGTCCTGGATGATCGCCGGGGTGATGGAGGATCTGGCCGAGGGGCGGCTGGAGAGCGCCGCCATGCCTCTGGAGATGACGGTGTCCATCGCGCGGACCATGGATGCGGTGCGCGAGGCGATCGGGATGCGCTACGCGGCCGATGGCCCGGTGCCGGGCTGACGCGGTATTGCCACGCATGCCAAAGGGACGGGCGCGTGAGCGCCCGTCCCTTTACGTCCTCCGCGCGCTCAGGCGACCCAGTAGCCCAGGCTCCAGCGCCACACGCAGGCCGCCTGAGCGGCGATGCACAGCGCCAGCATAACCCGGTAGAGCCAGCGGGGGCGCAACCACTGCGCGGCCACCACGAACAGCGGGAACGCGACGATCAGGTAGCGGGGCACGGAGACCACCTGCATCGTCGCCACCGGCAGGGCGAGCGCGTACAGGGCGTACACCCGGTAGGGCGCCGGCTGTCGCCAGAGCGCGCCCACAACCAGGGCACAGCCCGCGCCGAGGAAGGCCAGATCCATCCAGACGGCCCGCACGCGGGCCGCGAGGTCCGCGGAGGCGGCCAGTTCCCTCAAGCGCTCGGCAGCGGCCTGGAACCCCAGCGTCCTGCCCCAGGCCGCCGAGGCCTTGACGAACACCAGCGGATCGCCAAAGGTGAGCCAGAGGTACGCCATGAACGCCGCCAGGCCAAGCGGTACGGCCGCCGCCGCGAGCAGCCCGCGGTAGCGCCTGGGCTCCTGCCACATTGCCTTGATGGCCAGAGGGACGCAGAGCAGCACCCCCAGCGAGCGGGTGGCGGCGCCCAGGGCGCCCAGCATCGCCGCCAGACCCCAGCGGTCCAGGCCCGCACAGTAGAACGCGCCCACCGTCAGCAACAGAAAGAGGCTCTCGGTGTAGACGACGCCGTAGAAAAACGCCGTGGGAAAGGCGAGCAGCAGCACGAGCGTCCGGCGCACGAGCAGGGGCTCCAGGCCGTCCCGCAGGAGCAGCGCCCGCAGCCCATACAGCGCCCCCAGGAGCGAGAGATTTGCGATCGCCCATCCGGCGATGGTCAGGGCCTGCCGGTCGGCGGACCCGAACGTCAGCAGCCGCATGAGCAGCGGGTAGAGCGGGTAGTAGGCCACGCTGGACATCTGGCCCGGGACGTAGCGGTACCCGTGCGTGGCGATATCGATGTACCAGCCGCTATCCCAGCGCGCCCACATCTCGATCCACGGCCAGCGGGATACCGGATACTCTATCTGGGAGGTGCCCAGCGCCAGGGCGATCAGCCCCACCAATAGGATGCCGGCGCGAGACAGGGCCCAGGGCCACAGCACCTCCGCCATGGCCCCGCCGCGGTCCCTCGTTTTGCCGCCCGGCACAGCCATGGCCCGTCCCCCCTTGTAGTCGATTCCGCAACATCCGCGCGCGAGCATAGCACAGCGGCGCCGCGCATTCAAGGGCTCTTGTGCCGTGCGGCGGGCAGCGGTCCGCCGGCATCCGCCCGCCGGTCTGCGCCGAGGCACCCCGCTGGCCCCCCAATCCTCCACGAACGCTGCGAACATCCATCGTAAGGGCTTGACAAGATCAGATAGGTAATGTATTATCAACATAGTGTAAGATGTTACCTATTGAAAGGAGGTGGCCCGATGGATCCGGCCAAGGCCAGCGCCATCG
>Ga0123333_10000598_pt1 | contig 39898 bp, 35 predicted proteins | sample BioC12SIPDNA_3_FD_89957 | JGI IMG/M metagenome (GOLD analysis project Ga0123333, IMG submission 89957) | Anaerobic biogas reactor microbial communites from Washington, USA - Biogas_R2_B C12 SIP DNA | ecosystem: Engineered > Bioreactor > Anaerobic > Unclassified | place: Washington, USA...
CACGCCGAGCGTCGCGGCGCCGCTCGAGGTCGCGCGCCGCCAGCCGTCGCAGCGGGCCGGCAGCCAGCCCGGCCAGGCGGCGCGCGCCGGTGCCGACGCGTTACCACCCGGCCTACAGGCAGCCGCTAGACTGGACGCGCCGGTCCTGAGGACGGACCGGAACGCGCTCGTGACAGGCATCATCTGGCACGAAGTACTTTCCGAACCTGTCGCCAAGCGGCGACTCAGGAGGACGAGATCGCGACCTCTACGACCCTGAAGCTCCGCAGCCCAGCGGAGGCCCTATCCCTCTTCGGCCAGAACGACGAGAACCTCAAGCTGCTCAGGACCCGCCTGAGCGCCAAGGTCGTGGCGCGCGGCGACGAGGTGCACCTGAGCGGTGAGGAGGCGGAGGTGGCGGAGGCCGAACGCACCTTCCGGAACCTGCTCCGCACCATCCGCCAGGGGGGCGAGGTGACGCTCGCCGAGATCGCCTACGGCGACCTGGGCGACGGCCGCGAGGGCGCCGCTACCGACGCCGGCGCCGCCGAGCTGCGACAGGGCGCCGCGGCGCCGCGGCTGCCGGGGCGCACGCGCCCCAAGACGGCCGGGCAGCGGCGCTACGTGCACGCCATCGCCAACAACCCGATCACCTTCGGGATCGGGCCCGCCGGCACCGGCAAGACCTACCTGGCGGTGGCCATGGCGGTGGAGGCCCTGGTGGCCAACCGCATCAAGCGCATCGTGCTCACGCGCCCGGCCGTGGAGGCCGGCGAGCGCCTGGGCTTCCTCCCCGGCGACCTGCAGGCCAAGATCGACCCCTACCTGCGGCCGCTCTACGACGCGCTGCACGACATGCTGCCCGCCGAGCGCGTCGAGCGCCTCACCGAGCAAGGCACCATCGAGGTCGCGCCGCTGGCGTTCATGCGCGGGCGCACGCTCAACGACGCCTTCATCATCCTCGACGAGGCGCAGAACACCACGCCCGAGCAGATGAAGATGTTCCTCACGCGCATGGGCTTCAACAGCCGCGTGGTGGTCACCGGCGACACCACCCAGACCGACCTCCCGGGCGGCGCCCAGAGCGGCCTGCAGGTGGCCCAGCAGATCCTGCAGGGCATCGAGGGCATCTCCTTCCAGACGTTCACCAAGGCCGACGTCGTGCGCCACCCGCTGGTGGCGCAGATCGTCCTCGCCTATGAGCAGCACGGTTAAACGCAGCGGTCGCCCGCCGGTCAGGCGCTTCTGGCTGCTGACGCTGGCGGTGGCGGTCTGCCTCGGGCTGCTGGTCTACAGCGCCTACGGCTCCCGGCAGCGCTCGCCGCTGCGCGTGGGCCAGCCCAGCCCGCAGACGTTCGTGGCGCCGGTCGCCACCCAGGTGGTCGACCACATCGCCACGCAGCGCGAGCGGCAGGCGGCGCGCGAGCAGATCGAGACCGTCTACACCTCCGACCCGCAGCTGATGGCGCTGGTGTCGGCCGCCGTCACCTCGTCGGGGCTGCCGGCCAGCGTGATCGACGAGGTGCTCAGCCGCTACCGCGCCCCTTCGGGCGTGCGCGCCTCCGCCATCCCGGCGCTCGTCGAGGAGATGGTGGCGCTCGCGCCCGCCGACCGGCAGCGCGAGACGCGCCTGGTGCTCGAGCGGCGCCTGGTCGCCACCTCGGTGCCCAACGACCGCCTCACGCAGGCGGCGCGCGAGGCGGCGGCGAACGCCGTGTCGCCGGTGATGCAGTCGCTGGAGGCGGGCGAGGTGATCGTCCAGGCCGGCGAGCCGCTCACCGAGGACCAGCTGCGCGTGCTCGACTCGCTGGGCCTCTACAGCGCCCGGGCCGAGGCGCTGTCGCAGACCGCCTGGATCGTGGCGGGGGTCGTGATCCTCACGCTGCTGCTCGTCACGCCGCTGCTGCTGGCGCGCCGCGCGCTGCTCGAGACGTTCACCTTCCGCAAGCTGGCGTTCCTGGCGGTGCTGACCCTGGGCGTGCTGGTGCTGCAGCGCGTGGCTGTGGTGGTGTCGCCGCAGTTCCTGTTCGCGCTGCTGGTGCCGCTGGTGGTGGCCACGCTGCTGGGCGCCCGCGCCGCGCTGCTGTGGGGCACCTGGATGGCGTTGGCGCTGGGCCTGCTGGTGCCGGCCTCGCCGCACTTCGCCATCGTCACCACGCTGGTGGGCTCCAGCGCCGCCGCCCTGGTGGCGGTGGTGTCGCGCAACCGCCTGTGGCTGATCCTGGCGGGCGTGGTCGGCGGGCTCACCGCCGGGCTGACGCTGCTGGCGCTGGTGCTGGTGGGGGGCGGCATGGCGCTGGGGGCGGCACTGGGGGGCGCGGCGCTGCTCCTGGCCGGCGGCCTGCTGGCCGGGGTGCTGGCGCTGGGGCTATTGCCGGTGGCCGAGTCGGGCTTCGGCTTCCTGACCGACTTCCGCCTCATCGAGCTGTCGAGCCCCACGCACCCGCTGCTGCAGCGCCTGATCGCCGAGGCGCCCGGAACCTACCAGCACAGCCTGATCATCTCGAACCTGGTGGACCAGGCGGTGCAGAACGTGGGCGGCAACGCCCTGCTGGCGCGCGTCGGGGCGCTCTACCACGATATCGGCAAGATGAAGCGCCCGCACTTCTTCGTCGAGAACCAGTTCACCGGCGAGAACCCGCACGACCGCATCAGCCCGCACCTGTCGTACCTGATCATCACCAGCCACGTGCGCGACGGCCTCGAGCTGCTGCGCGAGAACCACATGCCCGAGGAGCTCGAGCCGTTCGTGGCCGAGCACCACGGCACCACGGTGCTGAGCTACTTCTACAAGCGCGCGCTCGACGAGGGCCAGGTCGAGGAGCTGAACTTCCGCTACCCCGGGCCGCGCCCCAGCTCGAAGGAGAGCGCGGTGCTGATGCTCGCCGACGCCGTGGAGTCGGCGTCGCGCACGCTCACCGACCCCACGCCCTCGAGCATCCGCTCGCTGATCGACCGGCTGGTGCAGCAGCGCCTGCAGGACGGCCAGCTCGCCGAGGCGCCCCTCACCTTCGACGACCTCGAGGTGATCGCCAGCACCTTCGAGCGCATGCTCACCGCCATCCTCCACCGGCGCATCTCCTACCCGAGCGCCGAGGAGGTCAAGTCGCTGAAGCGCGTGCGCGCCGCCCAGGCCGACAGCTACACCGCCCCCGCGCCAGAGAGGGCGGCCGCGGCCGGGGCGCGCGCCACGCAGGAGGAGGGGGTCGATGCCGGAGACGGTCGAGCTGCTGGACGAGACCGGCCGCTACCCGCACGGTGACGAGCTGCGCGCCGCGCTGGCCGCGCTGCTGGCTGAGCTCGGCCTGGGCGGGCGCGAGCTCACGGTCGTGCTGATGGACGACGCCGGCATCGCCGAGCGCAACGCCTCCGACCGCGGCGTCGACGGCCCGACCGACGTGCTGTCGTACCCCACCTCCGAGCCCGACGACGTCGGCTTCCCGCAGGTGCCGCACCTGGGCGACGTGCTCATCAGCCTCGACACCGCCGCGCGCCAGGCCGCCGAGCACGGCCACGGGCTGCGCGAGGAGGTGCTGGTGCTGGCGGCGCACGGCGTCACGCACCTGCGCGGCCTCGACCACCAGGACGAGCGCGAGTGGCGCCCGTTCCTGGAGGCGCAGCGCCGCATCCTCGAGCTCGCCGGCGGGGGCGCGGCGTGACCCACAAGCGCTTCTCGGCCTCGTTCCGCTACGCCTGGGCCGGGATCCGGCACGCCTTCGCGGCGCAGCCGAACTTCCGCCGCGAGCTGCTGCTGGGCGCCTTGGCGCTAACGCTCGCCGCCTGGCTGCGCGCGCCGCTGGCGCCCATCCTGGCGGTGACCGGCCTGGTGCTGGCGCTGGAGCTGATGAACAGCGCCCTGGAGGCGCTGGTGGACCTGGTCTCCCCCGAGCACCACGACCTGGCCGGCGCCGCCAAGGACCTGGCGGCCGCCGCGGTGCTGGTGGCGAGCGCCGCCGCCCTCGGGGTGGGGCTGGCGGTGCTGGGTCCGCCCCTGTGGCAGCGCCTGGGGGCGATGGCGGGCTTAGGATGAGCGGGAGCGGAGGAACGCGCGTGACGAGCGAAGGAGCCACGACCACCGAACCGGCGGCCCCCGCCGGGGTGCCCCACGACCTGTGGCTGGCGGCGCGCGAGGCGTACCGCAACGCCTACGCGCCCTACTCGCGCTTCCGGGTGGGCGCCGCGCTGCGGGCGCCCGACGGACGCGTGTTCCCGGGGGCGAACGTCGAGAACTCCAGCTTCGGGCTCACGCGCTGCGCCGAGCAGTCGGCCGTGCAGGCACTGGCCACCAGCGGCGGCCGCGGCTTCGACGAGCTGGTGGTGTACACCGGCTCGCCCCAGCCCTCCTCGCCCTGCGGCGCCTGCCGCCAGGTGCTCTTCGAGTTCGCGCCCGACGCCAAGGTCTACCTGGTCAACGAGGCCGGCGACGTGATCGCCACGACCGTCGCCGACCTGCTGCCCCTGGGCTTCCGCCTGGGGCCGGCGACCGAGGGCGCTGCCGGCTGACCCTAGCGCTACGCCGCGCGCCAGCGGGCGCGCACGGGCTAAGGCTTCTCACGAGGCGCGGGTATACTCCGCGATGATGCTCAGGCGCCGCTTCCCCTTCCTGTTCGCGCTGCTCGCCATCGTCTCCGCCCTACCGGGCGCCGCCCTCGCGCAGGGCGCCAGCGAGCCCACCCGCGTCGTCATCCTGCCGTTCGACACCGACGCCGCCGTGTCCAGCTACCAGCTGGGCCTCCCCACCGCGCTGCAGCACGCGCTGAACCAGCTCCCAGGGCTGTACGTGCCGCCGGTGGGCGACGCCGCCCTGGTGGCCAACAAGGCCACCGACTCGGGGCAGGACGTGCAGGCGCTGCTCGGGCGCCTGTTCGACGCCGACGCGGTCGTCACCGGGCGCGTGACCACCGGCGGTGGGGGCGTGGTGGCCGACATCAACGTCGCGCTCGGCGGGGCGGTCACGCCCCACCAGGTGAGCGGCGCCGACCCGGCCGCCCTGGCCGTGGCGGCCGCCGAGGCGGTCGCCCGCGCGGTGCGCCCGCAGGCGAGCGCCGACGCGCTGGCCAGCGTGCGCGTGGCCGCCGAGCAGACCCCCTCGGTGCCGAGCCTGAGCCCCACCGGCCTGGCCGCCTCCGGGCTGCCGGGCGCGCGCGTGGCCGACCTGAACACCGCCGCGCAGCTCGACGCCGGCTCCGCCTGGGTGGTGGCCGAGTACGCGCGCGCCCTGGCGCTCGCCGGCGAGCTCGAGGAGGCCGTGACGCAGGCGCGCCGCGCCGCCGAGCTGGCCCCCTCCGACGCCGAGGTGCAGGCGCTCGTGGGCGTGGTGCTCGACGCCGCCGGCGCGGAGGGCGCGCTGGAGGCGTTCGAGCGCGCGCTGGCCGTGAACCCGGCGCACGCCGTGGCGCTGGCCGGCCGCGCCGCCGTGAGCGTGCGCACCGGCGCCACCGATACCGATCCCACCGCCGACCTGGAGGCGGCCATCGCCGCCTACCCGCGCTTCGTCGACGCCTACGTGCGCCTCGCCGGCCGTCAACAGAACGCCCAGCGCGCCCTGCAGGTGCTGCGCCGCGCCGAGAGCCACTCGCCTGAGTCGGTGCTGCTGCGCGGCAGCGTCATGCGGCGCCTGCTCGACGCCAACGACGCCGCCGGCGCCGCCACCTACCTGAGCCAGACCGTGGCCGACCCCGTGGCGCGCTCGGCCTCCATGTACGCCCTCGCCCGGCTGCTGCCCGCCTCGCAGGCGGCCGCCGCCGAGGCGCTGCTGGCCGAGGGGCGCGAGCTCTACCCCGACAGCGTCGACCTCAAGCTGGCCCAGGCCGAGCGCCTGCTGCAGAGCGGCGACCTGGCCGGCGCCGAGGGGCTGCTGGGGCCGCTCTACACCCAGAACCCGAACAGCGTGGCGGTCGCCAACCTGCTCGCCGTGGTGCAGGCGCAGCGCGGCGACCTCGAGGGCGCGCGCCGCACCGTCGAGGCGCTGCGCGGCCAGGGCGCCGACGTCGACCGCACGCTCGCCGAGCTCTACCTCGCCTCGGGCCGCGCCGCCGGCGCGCTGGCGCTCCTCGAGCAGCTGGTCGCCGAGGAGCCGGAGGACGCCCACCTGCAGGCGCTCTACGGCACCGCGCTGATGCGCCTCGGGCGCCTCGAGCAGGGCGAGACGGTGCTCGAGCGCGCGCTCGAGCTCGACCCCGAGAGCCAGCTCGCCGGCCGCAGCCTCGAGCTCCTGCGCCAGCAGCGCGAGCTCACCGGCGGCGACGTGACCTTCAACGAGGAGGCGGGCGTGGCGTTCCAGCAGGGCCTCTACGCCCTCGACGTCAACGACTTCGTCGCCGCCGTCGACGCCTTCGGGCGCTCGCGCGCCGCGCAGGAGACCGGCCTCGGCGCCTTCTACCAGGGCTACGCGCGCCAGCTGGCCGGCGACCCGCGCGGGGCGCTGGCCGACTACGGCGTGGCGCTCGAGAGCTTCCCCGACAGCGACATCGTGCTGAACAACCTCGGCTACGCGCAGCTGGAGGTGGGGCGCTTCGACCTGGCGCTCGACAGCCTGCGGCGCGCCATCGCGGCCAACCCGGAGAACGCCCAGGCGCACCTGAACCTCGGCGTGGCCTACTACGCCGTGCAGCGCTACGAGGACGCCATCGCCGCGTTCGCGGAGGCCGGCCGCCTCGATCCCGGGCTCAGCCCCACCGCCGAGACCCTGATCGAGGACGTGCGCGAGCGCCTCGGCCAGCGCTAGGGCGACACCGTGCTGAGACTGCTCGCAGCGGTGGTGCTGCTGGCGGCCGCGGGCGCGTGGCCGCAGCGCGCTCAGGCGCAAGGGGCGGGCTGGTGGTCGGTGCAGACCGTGGCGCTGCGCGATCTGCGCGAGGCGCAGGGCACCACCGACTCGCTGAAGCGCCACGGCTTCGACGCCTACACCGAGTTCGCCATGGACTCCGGCCTGCAGTTCGTGCGCGTCCGCGTGGGCTGCTTCACCTCGCGCGAGGCCGCCGAGGCGATGGCCGACGCCCTGCGCGGGCGCGTTACCGAGACGGCGGTGCCGGTCGAGCTCACCCCCGGCGCGCCCACCCAGGGGTGCGTCGACATGGTGGTCGGCTTCCTCAAGCCCTCCTCCTGGGACGCCGTCACGCGCGCCGGCGCCGTGCCTGCCTTCCAGGTGCAGGTGGCGGGGCTGGAGGCGCACGTGGTCCACACCGGCGAGCGCTGGCGCGTGCTGCAGGACGGCGAGCCGCTGCCCGCGCTCGACGCGGCCCTGGCCAGCGAACGCTTCTCGCAGGCGCAGGTGGGCGGCGCGCTGCTGGTGCGGCAGGAGACGCCCGGCGGCGGGCTGGTGCTCTGCCCCGGCCGGCTCCTGGCCAGCGTCGGGCGCGTGGCGATAACGGAACTAGGGGACGCGCTCGTAGCGTGTAGCCTGGAGCCCATGAGGGAACCATGAGCGAGGAAGGACCGAGCGCGAGCGCACCGCTGGTCGTCCTCACCGGCGTGAGCGGGTCGGGCAAGACCACCGCGCTGCACGCCCTCGAGGACATCGGCTTCTACACCGTCGACAACCTCCCGCCCGCCCTGTGGCTGGCGCTGGTGGAGGGCATGCCGGCGGAGGCCAAGGGCCTGTGCGTCTCGATCGACATCCGCACGCGCGCCTTCATCGAGGAGGCGCCGGCGGCCCTCGCCGAGCTGGAGCGCCTCGGCCACCGCCCCACGCTCCTGTTCCTCGACGCCTCCGACGAGGTGCTGGTCAAGCGCTACAACTTCACGCGCCGCGCCCACCCGGTGGCGGCCGGCACGCTGTCGGCCGACCTCGCCGCCGAGCGGCGCGTGCTGCAGCCGCTGCGCGAGCTCGCCGACGACGTGATCGACACCACCACCACGAGCGCGCGCGAGCTGACGCAGCTGCTGTGGGACCGCTTCGCGGAGGGGCGCGGCCTGCTGCTACGGCTGGTGTCGTTCGGCTTCAAACGCGGCATCCCCACCGACGTCGACACCGTGCTCGACGTGCGCGGCATGCCCAACCCCTTCTACGACGAGGCGCTGCGGCCGCTGCCGGGCACCGACACCGACGTGCAGCGGCACGTCTTCTCCCCCGAGGCGCTCGAGCTCTACCACCAGATGCGCATGCTGGTGCGCTCGCTCGCCTACCTGGCCGAGAGCGGCGGCCGCAGCCACTACAGCGTGGCGGTGGGCTGCACCGGCGGCCAGCACCGCTCGGTGGCGGTGGTCGAGCGCCTGAGCCACGACCTGGCGGGCGCCTACCGCACCCAGGTCCAGCACCGCGACCTGTCGGCCGCCCTGCGCGAGCACGTGGTGGGGGCCGACGAGTGAACCTCGACGGGCGCTCGGGGGTCGGCGCCCAGCTCAGGCGCCTCGGCACCTGGCGGCTGTGGCTCACGCCGGGCATGGGCGTCAAGCGCTACGTGGCGCTGGCGGTGGTGGGGGCGCTGCTGCTGGTGCTGGGCGCCGTGGGCCTGGCGCTGTGGAGCTTCGGCGAGGAGCGCAGCGCGATCTCCGAGCCCATCGAGCAGCTGCTCACCAGCACCGACTGGTACCGCCTGGGCGCCTGGGTGTCGCTCCTGCTGGCGCTGCTGGGCGTGGTGGTGAGCGTGACGGCGGTAGCGAGCCTCAACCGCTCGCTGCTGTCGAACTGGCTGCCGCACCCCGGCGACGCCGCGCGGCTCCTGAACCGCCGCCTGCAGCTGGCGCGGGGGCCGCGGGTGGTGGCGCTCGGCGGCGGTAGCGGGCTGTCGAACCTGCTGCGCGGCCTGCGCGCCCACACCTCGAACCTCACCGCGGTGGTGGCCGTGAGCGACAACGGTGGCTCCTCGGGGCGCCTGCGCGCCGAGTTCGACATGCCCGCCCCCGGCGACCTCACCGACTGCCTGGCGGCGCTGTCCGACAACGAGTCGGAGCTGGCGAGCCTGCTGCAGTACCGCTTCACGCGCGGGCGCGAGCTCCGGGGCCACACCTTCGGCAACCTCCTGATCACCACCCTCACCGAGATGGAGGGCGACTTCGCGCGCGCGCTCAAGGTCATCAACCGCCTGCTCGACCTGTCGGGGGCGGTCTACCCCGCCGCCGCGCAGCCGGTGAACCTGCTGGTCACCAAGGCGAGCGGCGAGGAGGTCGAGGGCGAGGAGCAGCTCCGGCAGCTGCCCGGCGCCGTGGCCTCGGTGCGCACGGTGCCCGAGGCGCCGCACGGGCTGCCCGAGGTGACCATCGCGCTGCTGGAGGCCGACCTGATCGTGCTGGGCCCCGGCAGCCTCTTCTCCAGCACCATCCCGCCGCTGCTGGTGCCGTCGATCCAGGAGGCCCTGAACCGCAGCCGCGCCCGCCTCGTGTACGTGGCCAACATCATGACCGAGGCGGGCGAGACGGACGGCTTCGACGCCTTCGACCACGTGGCCGCGTTGATGCGCCACGGCGTGCGCAAGCCCGACACGGTGCTGATAAACTCGGCCCCCGTGGACCCAGCGCGGCTCGAGAACTACCGCTCCGAGGGCGCCGAGCTGGTGGCGGGCGCCCGCGAGCGCTTCCAGGAGGCCGGCATCGCCGTGCTGGAACGGCCGCTGGTCGGACGCGGCGCCTTCGCGCAGCACGACTCCGACCAGCTGGCGGCGGTCCTCACCGAGCTCGCCAGCGCCACCGCCGACGCCCGCGCGGGCGCGGTCCGCCGGCCGGAGGCGGCGCTGTCGTGAACCTCGCCACCGTCCTCGCGCTGCTGAGCCTGACCCTCACCGACCCCACCGGCGACGCCATCGGAGACGGCACGCTGAACCCGCCGACCTCCCCCATCTACGCCAACTCGGCGCTGTTCGACCTGCAGGCCGTCGAGCTGGAGGTGAGCGAGGGCGGCGTGGCGGTGCTGAAGGTCACCATGGGCGCCCTGAGCGCCACCGCCCCGCAGCCCAGCGCCGCTCCTGCGCCGGACGCCGCCGCGCCCGAGGACGGCCCCACCGCCGTCGCCGAGCAGGCCGCGGCCACGCGGGAGCCGGGGCTGGAGCCGTTCGACGTCAGCGGCCTGCTGGCGGTGATCGACGTCTACCTCGACACCGCCGCCGGCGGCGCCACCCGCACCCTGAGCGGGCCCGACATGCTGATGCCGCTGGGCGTCGGTTGGGACCACGCCGTGCGCCTCTCGGCGGCGGGAGCGCAGGGCGTCAGCTACGTGGGCAGCGGCGCGGCGGCGCCCGAAGCGGCCGCCCGGCTGCCGAGCGCCGAGCCCGTCACGCTGCCGGCGGACCCGGAAGCAGCGCCAACGGCCGCGGGCGACGGCGCCGCGCCGGGGGCCACGCAGGAGGCCGCCCCGGCGCCCGAGGAGCTGCTCTACGTGCCCCTGACCGTCGACCGCCGCGGCAACGTGCTGGAGATCCGCCTGCCGTGGAGCCTCGACCCCGAGAGCCACGTCGACCTCTACGCCATGACCGGCGTGCACGACCCGTTCTCGACCGACGGCTGGCGGCGCCTGGCCGACGCCCCCTCGCCCTGGGCCTTCTCGGGCTCGGCGCAGGTGACGCCGGTGATCGACCTGCTGGCGTCCGACGCCGACGCCCAGGCCGACGCGCTCAGGCGCGGTGTGCTGCCCCTGCCGCCGCGCGAGCCGGGGATGTCGCTGCCGCTGTCGCCGTGGCTCTGGATGATGATCGGCGGCGTGGCCTTGGCCCTGATCGGGCTGGTGATGCGCGGGCGCGTGGCGCGCCTGCCCGGCGCGGACGACGCGGGCGCGGGCGGCGAGGGCGAGGTCGCGGTCGTCGAGCCGCCCGCCGGCGACGCGCACGAGCGCGACGAGCGCGAGCCGGCGGACGAGCCGCGCGACGCGCCGCCGGCCGGCCCGGACCGGGCGCCCGGCGAGGAGCCCACGCGCGTGCCGTCGGAGGACGGGCCGCGCGAGGAGCCGCGCCACGCGCCGAGCGATCAGCTACCGCTCGAGGAGCCCACCGAGGCGCCGAGCGAGGAGCTGCCCACCGACCCGGGCGACGAGGCGCACGTCGACCCGGACGCGGCAGCCGCTGCCGGGCCGACCCCAGGGGTGCCGGCGGCGCCCGGCGCCGAGCTGGGCGCCACGGGTGGCGCCGAGCCGGACGCCTCTCCCGGCACCGATCCCGCTGCCACGTCCGAGCCCCTCGAGGCGCGGGCGCTCTCCACCAGCGTCGAGGAGACCTTCCTCGCCGACGAGCCGGAGCTGGGGTTCGGGGACGGCGCCGTCGAGGGCGACGAGAGCTTCTGGCACCCCGGCTCGCGCGGCCGCAAGACGGTGACGCCGGCGGAGCCAGAGGAGCTCTGACGCCGCCGGCGTCACCGGTACGGGTTCCGGGTAGCTAGCTGAGGACCGTCAGCGGGCTCAGTCGCCGAAGCCGATGGCCGGCGCCAGCTCGGGGGTGCTGATGCGCTCCACGTCGGCGCCCACGCGCTTGAGGCGCGCGGCGAGGTCGGCGTAGCCGCGGTCGACGTACACCAGGCCGCCGATCTCGGACGCGCCCTCGGCGGCCAGGGCCGCCACCACCAGGGCGCCGCCGGCGCGGATGTCGGCGGCGTGCATCGCCGCGCCGCGCAGGGGCCCGCCGCGGATCTCGAGGCGGTTGTCGTCGAGCGTCATGCGCGCGCCGGTGCGGGCGAGCTCCTCGACGTGGGTGAAGCGGTCCGGGTAGACGTGGTCGGTGACGTGGCTGAGGCCCGGGATGGTGGCCAGGTAGGCGGCGAACGGCGCCTGCAGGTCGGTGGGCACGCCCGGGAACACCTCGGCCTCGACGTCGGTGGGGTGCAGCGGCCCGGTGGCGTCGATGGTCACCTGGCGCGCACCGCGCTCGACCTCGACGCCGGTGGCGGCGAGCGCCTCGAGCACGGCCGTGAGGTTCTCGGGCTCGAGGTCGGTGAGGGTGAGCTTGCCGCGCGTGGCGGCGGCGGCCAGCAGGTAGGTGCCGGCCTCGATGCGGTCGGCGATGGGGCGGTAGGTGACGCCGTGCAGCTTCTTGACGCCGCGCACCGTGAGGGTGGAGGTGCCGGCGCCCTGGATGTCGGCGCCCATGGCGTTGAGCATGGCCACCAGGTCGGTCACCTCGGGCTCGCGGGCGGCGTTCTCGATGACCACCTCGCCGGCGCCGAGGGCGGTGGCGAGCAGCACGTTCTGGGTGCCGCCCACGGTGGGGGCCTCGAAGCGCACGGTGCCCGCCAGCGGGCCGGAGCGGTGGGCGTAGAAGTCGCCCTCCTCCTCCTCGATGCGGGCTCCGAGGGCCTCGAAGGCCTTCAGGTGACGGTCCACGGGGCGCGGGCCCCAGGCGCAGCCGCCCGGCATCGACACGCGCGCCTCGCCGGTGCGGGCCAGGAGCGCGCCCATGATCACGAAGCTGGCGCGCATCTTGCTGACCAGCGAGTAGGGGGCGTGGTGGCCGCGCAGGTTGGCGGCGTGGAGGTGCAGGTCGTCGCCGTCCCAGCGCGTGTCGACCCCGACGTGGCGCAGGATCTCCTCGCTGACCAGCACGTCGGAGAGGCGCGGGATGTCCTTCAGGACCACGGGCTCGTCCGTGAGCAGGGAGGCGAGCATCAGCAGCAGCGCGGAGTTCTTGGCGCGGTAGACGGGGAGCTCTCCGGCGAGCGGCGTGCCGCCTCTGATCAGTAGGACGTCGTGGTTGTCGGTCATCCAGCTCCCTCGCTCGTGGAAAGTGGCGGCGTGGCGCCGCTACCGCCGCAGGATAGCGCTCTCGGCGGCGCCTGCGGTGAGGGCGATGGTGGAAGTAAGGGATACCACATGGTGAGTAACTTACACATCACCCTCCGTGGTAGTGTAAGCGTGTTGATGACGCGAGTCAAGGAGTTGCACACGCTGCTATAGTCGAGCAAGATGAGGTTCACACGCCCCGGCGCCCCCCTGGCGGGCGGCCGGGCCATGGAAGGAGAAGCGGTGCCGAAGCGCGAGAAGAGCAAGCGGCTTCAGGTCGTGATCACCGAGGAGCAGGACTCGCTCCTCACCAAGACCGCCTACCAGCTCTCGAACACCGAACGCCTGGTGTCCAAGTCCGAGGTCGTGCGCCTCGGCATCGAGATGCTCAACCGGGCCGTCGAGGAGGGCGACCTCGACCCCGAGCTCCTCAAGACCCTCTACGACGGCTAACGCCCACGGATGTTCGAGACCGGGGAGCTGGTCGACGACCGCTACGAGGTGCTGGGCCCCCTGGGCGTGGGCGGCATGGCCCACGTGTTCCGTGCGCGCGACAACCACCTCGAGCGCACCGTCGCCCTCAAGGTCCTCAGGCCCCACCTGACGGAGGCCGACAGCGAACGCTTCCGGCGCGAGATCCGCGCCCTGGCGCGCCTCAACCACCCCGGCATCGTGGCGATCTACGACCTGGGGCTCGGCGAGCACGTCTACTTCGCCATGGAGCTGATCGAGGGCGGGCCGATCACCCACCTGGGCCCCTACGAGAGCGACCCCGAGTGCCTCGGGCGCCTGCTGGGCGCCGCCATCGTGGTGGCCGAGGCGCTGGGCTACGTGCACCGCCTCGGCATGGTGCACCGCGACCTCACGCCGCGCAACATCCTCGTCACGCCCCAGGGCACCCCCAAGGTGATGGACTTCGGGCTGGTGCAGCTCACCGAGACGTCGCGCGCCCTCACCCGCACCGGCTTCACGCTCGGCACGCCGCAGTACATGGCGCCCGAGCAGGCCACCGGCGAGCCCACCGGCGCCGCCACCGACCTGTACGCCTTCGGCGCGGTGCTGTACCGCACCGTGACCGGGGTGACGGCCTTCGACGCCGACAACGACCAGGCGGTGCTGTACCAGCACGTCTACGGCAGCGTCACGCCGCCGCGCGAGCTCAACCCGCAGGTGCCGCCCGCCCTCGAGCGCCTCATCCTGGCGCTCCTGCAGAAGGACCCCGCCAAGCGCCCCACCTCGGGCTGGGCGGTGGCCGACGCGCTACGCGCGGTGCGCGCCGAGGCGCTGGCTAGCGCCACCTGGGTGGCGCTAGCGGGCCCGGGGCGCACCGGCGCCTACCCCTACGGCCCGCCGAACCCGGCCGCGCTGCAGCGGCGCTGGACGCTGGCGCTCGAGGAGGGCCCGCAGTTCCCCTCGGGGCTGGCGGCCTCGAACGGCTTCGTGCTGGGCGGCCTGCGCTCCGACGCGCTGGCGGTGATCCGCCCCGCCGACGGCGGCCTGCAGGCCGTGTTCGAGCTGCACGACGAGGCCAGCCAGCCGCCCCTGGCGCTAGGCGACCGCCTCTACCTCGTAAGCCGCGACGGCGCCCTGCGCGCCCTCGACTGGCCCGGCGGCGGCGTCGCCTGGGAGCGCCTGGACGACGACGTGGTGGGGGTGGCGCCGTTCGGCGCCGACGTGGTGGTGGCGTGCGGCGACGCCGTGGCGCTGTGGCGCCCCGACGGCAGCGAGGCGTGGCGCGTGCCCCTCGGCTCGCAGGCGGCCACCGCGCCCACGGTGCACGCCGGCCTGGCGCTGGTGCCCACCCGCGACGGCTGGCTGCACGCCGTGCGCTTGGCCGAGGGCGCCCACACCTTCAAGGTGGAGGTGGGACCCATGGCGGCGCCGCCCTCGGCGGCGGCGGGGCTGCTGCTGATCCCGGCGCGCGAGGGCGAGGTGCACGCCTTCGACCTCGCCAAGCGCGAGGTGGCGTGGAGCTACGACCTCGAGGGCGAGCAGTGGAGCACCCCGGTGGTGTGGCGCGAGTACGTCTACGTGGTGTCGTGGGGCCAGCGCCTCCACGCCCTGTCGCTCAAGAGCGGTGACGACGTCTGGACGCGCCCGTTGCCCGCCCCCGTGACCGCCACGCCGGTGGTGGCGGCCGGCAACCTCTACGTGGGCACCGAGGGCGGCGACCTGATCGTGCTCGACGCCCGCAGCGGCCGCGTGCTGCTCACCGACCGGGTGGCGAACGCCGCCATCCAGGCCAGCCCCCTCCCGCTCGGGGACGGCGTGGTGGTGGCGGCGCTCGACGGCACGGTGGCCGCCTACGGCTGAGGCCGGCCGCGCGTCGGCGCCCGCCAAGCAGCGCGACGGGGCGCGCCGGCATGCTCCGGCGTGCCCCGCCAAGTAGGGGCCGTTCCCTCAGAGCGACATGGTGATGCTGCGCGCCTCGGCCTTGCTGCGACCGGCGCCGGCGGCCAGCTTGTTCATCACGTCCACGTAGGCCAGCACCGAGGCCTGCACCACGTCGGTGGAGATGGCGCGCCCGTAGAGCGTGCGGTCGCCGGCCGCCACGCGGATCGTCACCTCGCCCAGGGCGTCGGTGCCGCTGCCGATGGCCTTGAGGTCGTAGCTCTCGAGCTCGAACGGCACCGGCGTGATGCTCCTGAGCGCCGAGAAGGCAGCGTCGACGGGCCCGGAGCCGGTGGCGGTGGCCTCCACCACCTCCTCGGGGGTGCGCAGACGCACAAGGGCCTGCGGCGTCATGCCGCCGCTGCCCGACTGGAACTGCACGTGCTCGAGGCGGTAGGTCTCGGCGACCTTCACCAGCTGGTTCTCGACCAGCGCGCGCAGGTCCTCGCTGGTGACGCTCTGCTTCACGTCGGCGAGCGCCTTGAACTGGGTGAACAGCGCGTCGAGCTGCTCCTTGGCCAGCCCCTCGTAGCCGAGCTCCGCCAGGCGCTGGCGGAAGGCGTTGCGGCCCGAGTGCTTGCCCATCACCAGCACGCCCGCCTCGCGGCCCACCAGCTCGGCGTTCATGATCTCGTAGGTGCTCTTGTGCTTGATGACGCCGTCCTGGTGGATGCCCGCCTCGTGGGCGAAGGCGTTCTCCCCCACCACCGCCTTGTTCGGCTGCACCATCATGCCGGTGTAGCGCGACACCAGCCGCGAGGTGCGGTAGAGCTCGCGCGTGTCGATGCCGATGTCGTGACCGTAGTGGTCGCGGCGCGTGTAGAGCGCCATCGCCACCTCCTCGAGCGCGGTGTTGCCGGCGCGCTCGCCGATGCCGTTGATCGTCACCTCCACCTGCGTGGCGCCGTTCTCCACCGCCGCCAGGGTGTTGGCGGTGGCCATCCCCAGGTCGTCGTGGCAGTGCGTCGAGATGGTGATGCCCGCGGCCTCCGGCACGTTGTCGAAGATGCTCCGGATCAGGGCGCCGTAGTCGTGGGGCGTGCCGTAGCCGGTGGTGTCGGGGACGTTGACGGTGGTGGCGCCGGCCGCGATGGCCACGCGCACCAGCTCGTACACGAACTCGGGGTCGGCGCGCATGCAGTCCTGTGCCGAGAACTCCACGTCCTCCACGAAGGTCCTCGCGTAGCGCACCATCTCGTCCGAGAGCGCCAGCACCTCGGCGCGCGTCTTGCGCAGCATGTGCTCGAGGTGCACGTCGCTGGCGCTGGTGAACACGTGGATGCGCCCCTTCTCGGCGGGCGCGATCGCCTCGGCGGCGCGCTCGATGTCGGCGCGGTGGGTGCGCGCCAGCGCCGCGATCACCGGTCCGCGCACCTGCTTGGCGATCTCGTTGACGCACTCGAAGTCGCCCTGCGAGGTGATCGGGAAGCCGGCCTCGATGATGTCGACCTTCAGGCGCGCCAGGGCGTGGGCGATGTCGAGCTTCTGCTGGGTGTTGAGCGCCACGCCGGGGCTCTGCTCCCCGTCGCGCAGCGTGGTGTCGAAGAACTTGACGTAGGCCACGTGGCTCCTCCCTAGCTCAGTCCTGGGGGCCGGCGATGAACGGCATCATGCGGCGCAGGCGCTCGCCCGTGCGGCTGATGAGGTGCGCCTCGGTGTTGCGGCGCCCGGCGGTCAGGCGCGGCTGGCCCGTGAGGTTCTCGGCGAGGAACTCCTGCGCGAACTGGCCGCTCTTGATCTCGGCCAGCACGCGGCGCATCTCGGCGCGCGTCTCGTCGGTGACGATGCGCGGGCCGGTGCGGTAGTCGCCGTACTCGGCGGTGTTGCTCACCGACCAGCGCATGCGCTCGAGGCCGCCCTCGTAGATGAGGTCGACGATCAGCTTCATCTCGTGCAGGCACTCGAAGTAGGCGATCTCGGGGTCGTAGCCCGCCTCCACCAGCGTCTCGAAGCCCGCCTGCATCAGCGCCGTGACGCCGCCGCACAGCACCGCCTGCTCGCCGAACAGGTCGGTCTCGGTCTCCTCCTGGAAGGTGGTCTCGAGCACCCCGGCGCGCGTGCCGCCGATCGCCTTGGCGTACGCCAGCGCCAGCTGCATGGCCTTGCCGGTGGCGTCCTGGTGCACCGCCACCAGGCACGGCACGCCGGCGCCCTCGGTGAACACGCGCCTCACCAGGTGGCCCGGCCCCTTGGGCGCCACCATGAACACGTCGACGCCTTCCGGCGGCCGGATCTGGCCGAAGTGCACGTTGAAGCCGTGGGCGAACAGCAGCGCGTTGCCGGCCTCGAGGTTGGGCGCCACGTCGCGCTCGTACACGGCGCGCTGCGCCTCGTCGGGCAGCAGCAGCATCACCAGGTCGGCCGCGCGGGCGGCGGCGGCCACCTCCATCACCTTCAGGCCCGCGGCCTCGGCCTCGGCCCACGAGGGCGAGCCGCGCCTGAGCCCCACCACCACGTCGACGCCCGACTCGTGGGCGTTGAGGGCGTGGGCGTGCCCCTGCGAGCCGTAGCCGATGACGGCCACCGTCTTGCCGGTGAGGTGCCTGAGGTCCGCGTCGCTGTCGTAGTAGATGTTCGCCATGGTGGTCTCCTAGCTGGCGCGGGCCACGGCCGGCGCCTGGGTGGGGTGAGAGGCTCGGTTGGTGGAGGCGGCGGTGCGGCTCAGGGCCACGCGGCCGGTGCGGATCAGCTCGGTGATGCCGAAGGGGCGCATCTGCTCGATGAAGGCGTCGACCTTGCCCTCGTCGCCGGTGAGCTCGAAGATCAGGGCCGAGCGCGACACGTCCACGATGCGCGCGCGGAAGTCCTGGGCGATCTGGCGGATCTCGACGCGCTCCTCGGGGCTGCGCACGCGCACCTTGATGAGCATCAGCTCGCGGTCGACGGCGGCGGCGTGGGTGTGGTCGACGACGCTGATGACGTCGATGAGCTTGTTCAGCTGCTTCTCGACCTGCTCGATGGTGGGGTCGTCGCCGCTGACCACGAAGGTGGTGCGGCTCTGGCCCGGCACCTCCGACTGCGCCACCGACAAGGACTCGATGTTGAAGCCGCGGCGCGCGAACAGCCCGGCGATGCGCACCAGCACGCCCGGCTGGTCGCGCACCGTGACGCTGAGGACGTGGCGGCTCACGCGCTCACCACCGGCTCGCGCGGCGCCTCGGGCGCCTCCTGGTCGCCGAGGATCATCTCGTCGACCCCGGCGCCGGCCGGCACCATCGGGAACACCTTCTCGGCCTCGTAGACGAAGAAATTGAGCAGCACGGGCTTCTTGGCGGCGAACGCCTCGGCGATGCGCGCCTCGGCGTCGGCGCGGTCGAAGACGTTGTGGCCCTCGATGCCGTAGGCCTCCGCCAGCTTGGCGAAGTCAGGGTTGGAGTCGGCGAGGTAGACCTCGCTGTAGCGCTGGGCGTGGAACAGCTCCTGCCACTGGCGCACCATGCCGAGCATGCCGTTGTTGAGGATGGCGATCACCACCGGCAGCTGCAGCTTGTAGAGGGTGGCGAGCTCCTGCACGTTCATCTGCACCGAGCCGTCGCCGGCCACGCACACCACCGTCTCGCCGGGCCGCGCCATGGCGGCGCCGATGGCGGCGGGCAGGCCGAAGCCCATGGTGCCGAGGCCGCCCGAGGTCACGAACGAGCGCGGCCGGCTGGTGGGGAACAGGCGCGCGGCGAACATCTGGTGCTGGCCCACCTCGGTGGTCACGATGCAGTCGCCGCCGCTGGCCTGGCGCAGCAGCTCGAGCACCTCCTGCGAGGCGAGCGTCTCCCCCGTCTCGTAGCGCTCGGGGTAGCGCGCCTTCCAGGCGGCCAGCTGCTCGCGCCACGGCCCCACGTCGAGGCGGCCGAGCTCGGCGCCGAGGCGCGGCAGCACGTCGCGCAGGTCGCCCACCACCGGCACGTGCGCGCGCACCAGCTTGGAGATCTCGGCGGGGTCGATGTCGATGTGCACCACGGTGGCGTTGGGGGCGAAGCGGCTGATCTTGCCGGTCACGCGGTCGTCGAAGCGCATGCCGGCGGCGAGGATCAGGTCGCAGTGGCTGATGGCGCGGTTGGCGGTCACGGTGCCGTGCATCCCCGGCATGCCGAGCGCCTGCTCGCTGCCCGCCGGGAAGGCGCCGATGCCCATCAAGGTGGTGGTCACCGGGATGCCGGTGCGCTCGGCGAACGCCACCACCTCGTCGGCGGCGCACTGGGCGCCGCCGCCCACGATCATCAGCGGGCGTTCGGCGGCGCGCACCGCCTCGGCGGCGCGCTTCACCTGCCCGGCATGCCCCACCAGCGTGGGCTTGTAGCCGGGCAGGTCGACCTCGGCCTCCAGGCTGCCCTCGAAGGTGGCCTGCTGCACGTCCTTGGTGATGTCCACCAGCACGGGGCCGGGGCGCCCGGTGGTGGCGATGTGGAACGCCTCGGTGAGCACGCGCGGCAGCTCGCTCACGTCCTTCACCAGGAAGTTGTGCTTGGTGATCGGCCCCGTGATGCCGTAGACGTCGGCCTCCTGGAAGGCGTCGGTGCCGATCAGGCCGCTCGGCACGTTGCCCGTGATGGCCACCACCGCCGACGAGTCGAGCATGGCCGTCGCCAGCCCCGTGACGAGGTTGGTGGCCCCCGGCCCGCTGGTGGCGAAGCACACGCCCACCTTGCCGCTGGCGCGGTAGTAGGCGTCGGCCATGTGGGCCCCCGCCTGCTCGTGGCGCACCAGCACGTGCCTGATCGGTGAGTCGTAGAGGGCGTCGTAGATGGGCATGATGGCGCCGCCCGGGTGGCCGAACACCACCTCCACCCCGTGCCGCTCCAGCAGCCTCATCACCACTTCCGACCCTGTCATCCGTACCTCCATCGACCGCTCCGGTCTCGAGAGAAAGAAGAACCCCGCCGAGGCGTTCGGCGGGGTTCAGTGCGAGAAGCTAACTACAGGCGCAGCTCAGCCAGCACGACCCCTACGGGTGATGGCTAGGACGAGGCTGGCGCGCAGGGCGAGTTGGATCATTGGGCGTGACTATACGGGCGCTGGGCGGAGGTGTCAAGCGAGCGAGCCTACGACGCCCGCGCGGGGGCGGTACGTGACGAACGAGCCAAGGGGTGGGCCGCGGCCGGACCACAATCGGGACACCAGCGTTTCGTCTTGGAGGTCGGGTCATCGAAATCTTACGCGTCTCAGGATCATCGCGACCCAACTCGGTCGCCGGAGCGATCGCCGCGTTGCTCCGCAGCGCCGGCGAGGTAGAGGTCCAGGCCATCGGGCCCCACGCCGTCAACCAGGCCGTCAAGGCCATCGCCATCGCCCGCTCGTACATCGAGGCGGAGGGCTTGGGGCTGCACACCGTGCCGTCCTTCGTCAAGCTCGAGCTGCACGAGGAGGAGCGCACCGCGGTACGGTTCCTGATAGAGTCGTTCTCCGTGCCCCGCGGTTCCTCCGACCAACTCAACGCTCAAGCCTGAGCGTGGCGCCCACCCGCGACCGCGTGGTGGCGCGCTGACCTAGCGTCGCCGTGGCCAAGCAACCAGGCCGCCCCAGGGGCGCCGCTCAGCTCGGCGCGCGCCAGCTGGCGCTCACGGCGCTCGAACGCGTGCTGCACGGCGCCTACCTGGCCCCCACCCTCTCCAGCCTGCTCGACGCGGCCGAGCTGGAGGGCCCCGAGCGCGCGCTGGCCACCGACCTGGCCTACGGCGTGGTGCGGCGGCTGCCGCAGCTCGACGCCGCGCTGGCGCCGCTCCTCACCGCCCCCAGGAAGCTCCCGCCCCGCGTGCTCGGCGCCCTGCGCCTGGGCGCCTTCGAGCTGAACCACCGCGGCACCCCGGCCTACGCCGCCGTGAGCGCCTGGGTGGGCCTGGTGAAGCGCGAGGCGCCCAAGCTCGCCGGCCTGGTGAACGCCGTGCTGCGGCGCGTGCGCCCGCTGCCCGACGACGCGCCGCGCGCCGTGCGTGCCGCCCTGCCCGCCTGGCTGCTCGGCGCCTTCGACCGGGCGCTCGGCGAGGAGCGCGCCTTCGAGGCCGCGCTCGGCATGCTCGAGCCCGAGCCGCTGTGGCTCACGGCGCTCTCCGAGGCGGCGGTGGAGGCGCTGACGGCCGACGGCGCCGAGGTCGCGCCCCTCTTCCCCGACCAGCCGGCGCGGCTCGCCAGCCTGCGCGTGCGCGCCGGCGCCCCGCTCGACTCGCTCGCCGCCTACCGCCGGGGCCTGGTGCAGCCGCAGAACCCCAGCTCGCTGGAGGCGGCGCGCCTGCTGGGCGCCGGGCCCGGCGACACCGTCTACGACCTGGCCAGCGGCCGCGGCGTGAAGAGCGCCGTGCTGGCGGCCAGCGGCGCTGAGGTCACCGCCTTCGAGCTCGACGCGCGCCGCAGCCAGGCGGCGGCGCAGAACCTGCGCCGCCTCGGGCTCGAGGTGGAGCACCGCCAGGCCGACCTGCGCGCGCTGCCCGAGGCCCCGCCCGTGAGCCACGTGATCCTCGACGCGCCCTGCAGCGGCACCGGCACGCTGCGCGGCCACCCCGAGATCAAGCTGCGCGTGACCCAGGCGCAGGTCGACGAGCTGGCCGCGCTGCAGCGCGTGATGCTACGGAACGCCGCCCGCCTGGTGGCGCCCGGCGGGGTGCTCGTCTACGCGGTGTGCTCCCTCACGCGCGAGGAGGGCGCCGAGGTGGTGGCCGACCTGCTCGAGGAGCGCCCGGACTTCCGCCCCGAGCCCGTCGACACGCGGCTGCCGAGCGTGCCGCCCGCCAACGGCGGCGTGGGGCGCTACCTGCTGCCGCTCGGCGGGCTCGACGGCTTCTACCTGGCGCGGCTGCGGCGCCGGCCGCTGCCGGAGTGACGGCGCGGGCGCCCGCGCCACGCCGCGCGCGGCGCAGCCTGGTAGCATCGCGCATGCCACAGCCCGAAGGAACGCCCCCGCCGGCGGGCGCAGCCGGCGACCCCGAGCGCGCGGCCGCCACGCCGCCGCGCAACGAGCGCGTGCAGCTCTCGGAGCGCGTCCACGCGCTGCTGGGCGGCGTCAACTGCGCCATCGTCGACCTCGGAGGCGGCGCCGCGCTGCTGGTCGACAGCGGCCAGGACAAGGACCACGGCCGCCGCGTCCGCAAGGCGCTCGACGAGCTCGGACTCACGCCGCAGGTCGTCCTCAGCACCCACAGCCACGCCGACCACTTCGGCGGCAACGCCTACCTGCTGCGTCGGTACCCCGAGGCGCAGGTGTGGGCGCCCGAGGTCGAGGCCGAGGTCATCCGCGCCCCCCTGCTCGAGCCCATCTACCTGTTCCACGGCGCCAAGCCCCTGCCGGAGCTCACGAGCAAGTGGCTGCAGGCCGAGGCCTCGCCCGTGCACCGCGTGGTCGCCGCGGGCGAGCAGACGCTGGGCGAGGTGCGCCTCGAGCTCATCGACGTGCGCGGCCACGCCCACCGCCAGCTGGCGGTGCTGGTCGACGGCGTGCTGCTGGCCACCGACGCGCTGTTCGGCGCGGCCACGCTGGCGCGCTACCCGCTGCCGTTCGCGCAGGACGTGGGCGGCCAGCTGGCGGCGTTCGAGCGCGTGGCGACGGTCGAGGCGACGGTCACGCTGCCCGGCCACGGCGCGCCGACGGAGGACCTGGCGGGGCTCGCCGCCGCCAACCGCGAGGCCGTGGAGCGCGCCGCCGCGGCGGTGGAGGCGGCGGCCGACGGCGTCGGCGCCGAGGAGGTGCTGGCGCGCGCCACCGCGGCGCTGGGCATCGAGATGGCCGACCTGCCGCGCTACCACCTGAACCTCACCACGGTGATGGCCTACCTCGGCTGGCTGCGCGAGCAGGGGCGCGTGGCGGCGGAGCTCAGCGGCGGCCGCCTCGCCTGGCGGCGGGCGTGAGGCTCACCTGCGCCGGCGCGGCGCGCACCGTGACCGGCAGCTGCCACCACTTGGAGCTCGACGGCTCGCAGCTGCTCGTCGACTGCGGCCTGTTCCAGGGCGGGGCCGACCTGGAGGCGCTCAACCGCCAGCCGTTCCCCTTCGACCCCGCGGCGCTCGACGCGGTGCTCGTGACGCACGGCCACCTCGACCACGTGGGGCGCCTGCCGCTGCTGGTGAAGCGCGGCTACCGCGGGCCGATCCACTGCACCGCCGCCACCGCGGCCGTGGCCAAGGTGATCCTGCGCGACGCCGCCAAGCTGCAGGAGGAGGACCACGAGCGCGCGCTGCGCAAGGCGCTCCGTGCCGGGCGCGCCCACGAGCTGCCGGGGCCGCTGTTCGACAGCGACGACGCGGAGGCGGCGATCGCGCGCTTCGCGCCCCTCGAGATGGAGCGTCCGCTCGGCCTTCCGGCCCGGGTGGAGGCGCGCTTCCGCCACGCCGGCCACGTGCTCGGCTCCGCCTACGTCGAGCTGACCACGCCCGACGGCCGCATCACCTTCTCCGGCGACCTGGGCAACCGCGAGAGCTCGCTGCACCCCCCGGCGGTCACGCCCGACGAGACCGACGTGCTGGTGGTCGAGGCCACCTACGCCGACCGCACCCACCCCAGCCGCGCCGACACCGAGGCGCGCTTCGAGGAGGTGCTCATGCGCTCGTTCGCGCGCGGCGGCAACGTGCTCATCCCCTCGTTCGCGCTGGAGCGCGCGCAGATGGTGCTGGCGCTGCTGAAGCGCGCGATGGGCTCGGGCGCCGTGCCGCGCCGGCCGGTGTTCCTCGACTCGCCGATGGCCACGCGCATGACGCGCCTGTACCAGAGCGCGGTGCACGACTTCCTGCCCGAGGTGGCCGCCGAGCTGGAGCGCGGCGACGACCCGTTCGAGCCGCCCGGCCTCACATACACCGTCAGCACCGAGGAGTCGAAGCGCATCAACGCCGTCGAGGGCGGCGCCGTGATCATCGCCGGCTCGGGCATGATGACCGGCGGGCGCATCCTGCACCACCTCAAGCACAACCTGTGGCGCAGCGAGGCCAGCCTGGTGATCGTGGGCTACCAGGCGCGCGGCACGCTGGGGCGCGCCCTGCAGGACGGCGCCCAGCGCGTGCGCGTCTTCGGCGAGGAGATCAAGGTCAACGCCCAGGTCGACACCATCACCGGCTTCTCGGCCCACGCCGACCACGACGACCTGCTGGCCTTCATCGAGCCCGCCCGCGCCGGCACCGTGGTGCTGGTGCACGCCGAGCCCGAGGCGATGGACGCCTTCGCGCCGCAGCTCACGCAGCGCGGCATGCGCGTGGTGACGCCCGCGCTGGCCGAGCCCGTCACGTTCTGACGCCGCGCGCCGGCCGCCGCGGCCGCGGGGCCCCGGCCCGTGCCGTCAGCCACCTTACGGAGCCGCGGCCCGCCCAAGGGGTTTACTAGGGTCATGGATTGGGAACTACCCGTTATCGCACTCCGCACCCAGGTGGTGTTGCCGCGCACCTTGGAGAACGTCGACGTCGGTCGGCCTAAGTCCAAGCGCGCCCTCGAAGAGGCGCAAGCCGGCGATAACCGCGTCCTGCTGGTGGTCCAACGCGACGCGCGGGTGGACGACCCAGGCGAGAACGAGCTCTACGACGTGGGCACGCTTGCCCTCGTGAAGCAGGTCATCCGCCTGCCCAACGACACGCTGCAGGTGCTGGTCGAGGGGCGCGAGCGCGCCCGCATCGAGGAGTACCTGCCGGGCCCGAGCCTGCGGGCGCGGGTCAGCACCATCGCCGAGGTGCCGGCCGACCGCCAGGACGAGGAGGTGGCCGCGCTCATGGAGCAGGTCAAGGCCGCCTTCGGCGAGTACGCCCAGCAGAACAAGAACCTGCGCCTCGACTCGTTCCACCTCGAGAACCTGCGCTCCATGAAGGAGCCGGGCTCGCTGGCCGACGTCGTCACCAAGTACGCCACCTGGGAGGTGGCCGACAAGCAGGCGTCGCTCGAGGAGCCGTCGGCCCTCAAGCGCCTGGAGCTGGTGTACGGCTTCCTCACCCGCGACCTCGAGTGGTTCGACACCGAGAAGCAGATCAGCGCGCGCGTCAAGCAGCAGATGGACTCCAACCAGCGCGAGTACTTCCTGCGCGAGCAGATGAAGGCGATCCAGCGCGAGCTCGGCAACGACGAGGGCTCCGAGAGCGAGGAGCTGCGCGCCAAGATCGAAGAGAAGGACATGCCCGAGCACGCCAAGGAGCGCGCGCTCAAGGAGGTCGACCGCCTCGAGAAGATGGCCGGCGGCTCGCCCGAGGCCACGGTCGTGCGCACCTACCTCGACACCCTCATCGACCTGCCCTGGAGCGAGATCGACGAGGAGCACCTCGACGTCAAGCACAGCCAGGAGGTGCTCGACGAGGACCATTACGCCCTCGAGGAGCCCAAGGAGCGCATCATCGAGTTCCTCGCGGTACGCCAGCTCACCAAGGACATCGAGGACTCCGACTACAAGGCGCCCATCCTCTGCCTGGTGGGCCCGCCGGGCGTGGGCAAGACCTCGCTGGGCAAGTCGATCGCGCGCAGCCTCAACCGCAAGTTCGTGCGCATGAGCCTCGGCGGCGTGCGCGACGAGGCCGAGATCCGCGGCCACCGCCGCACCTACATCGGCAGCCTGCCGGGGCGCATCATCCAGGGCATGAAGACGGTCGGCACCATCAACCCCGTCTTCCTGCTCGACGAGATCGACAAGATGACCTCCGACTTCCGCGGCGACCCCTCGTCGGCGCTGCTGGAGGTGCTCGACCCCGAGCAGAACGACACCTTCACCGACCACTACCTCGAGATCCCCTACGACCTCTCGAAGGTCATGTTCATCACCACCGCCAACACCCTGTCGACCATCCCGCGGCCGCTCTTGGACCGCATGGAGGTCATCCAGATCCCCGGTTACACCCTCGACGAGAAGATCGAGATCGCGCGCCGCTACCGGGTGCCGCGCCAGCTGCGCGACCACGGCCTCGAGGGGCGGCTCGAGATCGACGACGCCGCCATCCGCCGCATCGCCACCGAGTACACGCGCGAGGCCGGGGTGCGCAACCTCGACCGCCTCATCGCCAAGGTGGCGCGCAAGTCTGCCAAGGAGTACCTGGAGCAGCCCTGGGAGGGCGTGCGCCAGGTGGGCCCCGAGCAGGTGCGCGAGCTGCTGGGCGTGCCGCCCTACCGCGACGAGCAGGCCGAGAAGCAGCCGCAGGTCGGCCTGGCCCACGGGCTCGCCTGGACCTCGGTCGGGGGCGTCACCCTCGACATCGAGGCCGTCGCCATCCCCGGCAAGGGCAACGTCACGCTCACGGGCCAGCTCGGCGACGTCATGAAGGAGAGCGCCCAGGCGGCCATCGCCTACCTGCGAAAGCACGCCGACGAGTACGGCATCGCCCCGGGTTTCCACGAGACCCGCGACCTGCACGTGCACGTGCTGGAGGGCGCCACCCCCAAGGACGGCCCCTCGGCCGGCATCGCCATCGCCAGCGCCGTGGTCAGCGCGCTCACCGGCCGCAAGCTGCGCGGCGACGTGGCCATGACCGGCGAGATCTCGCTGCGCGGCCGCGTGCTGCCCATCGGCGGCGTCAAGGAGAAGCTGCTGGCGGCGCACCAGGCGGGCATCGGGACCGTGATCCTGCCCAGCGAGAACGAGGCTAACCTCGAGGAGGTGCCCGAGGCCATCCTGAGCGAGCTCGAGGTCATCCCCGTCGACGACTTCCGCCAGGTGCTCGAGGTCATGCTCGTCGACGAGGCGAACGCGCAGGCGCCCTACGTGCCGCCCACCAGCGAGGAGCCGACGGGCAAGTCGGCGCCGGGGCCGGCGCTCTGAGCGCCTGAACCACCGGTGCGGCCCGCGGCGGCCGGCACCGCCTGCTCACCGGTCGCGGGGCGGTCCTCACGGACCGCCCCGCTTCGTGGCGCCAGCGTATGTCAACGTGCCCTTGACACGGCCTGTTGTCAAGAGTACCTTGACAACAGGAGCGAACGGAGGACGTATGCACGACACCCACCGTCACGAGGCCCAGGCCCGCCTTCCCGGCGGGGCCGCCATCTGGCTCTTCCTAGGCAGCCTGCTCGCGTTCATGGCCGCCGGCCTGGCGTTCGGCGCCCGCGCGGTCGGCGGGCCGCTGGGGGTGCTCATGGTGGTGCTGGCGCTGACCGGCATCGCCGGCGCCGGGGCCAGCCTGGCGCTGTGGCACGGGGCGCACGCCCGAGGCGTGGCGCGCCCGCTCCCCGAGACCGACGACGATGGGAGCTGACGGGCCCGCGCGCCTAGGCGCCACCGATGCCAGCGCCACCGTTACCCCGACCGCGGCGCGCACCGACGTCGCCGGCCACGCCACCACGGCACGGCTCGACGAGCTGCTGGCGCACGCCATCGCCGCGGCCGGCCCCGGGCTCGAAGGGCTGCCCGACGACCCCGGCGCCCACCTGGAGCTGGTGGCGCGGACCGACCGGGCGCATCGGCGAACCGTGGAGATGCTGCGGGCGGCGGTGCTGGCGGCGCGCGCTGCCGGGCACAGCTGGGACGCCATCGGCGGCGCGCTCGGCACGACGCGCCAGGCTGCGCAGCAGCGCTTCGGTCGCGTCGCTGACGCGCCCGAAGCCGACCGAGGGCAGCGGCGCACGCGCCTCGTCAGCGGCCTCACGGCCTTCAACGAGATGGCCGCCCTGGCGCTCGCGGGCCGCTACGGCTGGCGCTCGGTCGAGTTCGGCTTCTACTACCACCTGCTCGAGAAGGACGACGTCCAGTGGGAGCACCGCCGGCTCGTGGCCTGGTCGCAGGAGCGCACCGGCCTGACCGAGCGCGGCTGGGAGAAGATCGGCGGGGGCTGGTTCCCGTGGGTGTACTACGCTCGGCGCCTGGAGGCGCCGGCCCTGGAAGGGGACGTTAGCGACGCCGAGCTCCTCGAGGCCGCGCCGCGCTGAGCCCCCACATGGCGCTCCCCGACCACGCCCACGCTGCCGCCGGGCCCGCCTAGCTGGCCTCCTCCGCCGGCGCCAGCCACGGCACGAGCGCCAGGATCACGGCCGTGCGGTAGAGCTCCGGACGGTCGAGCAGGCCCGAGGTCAGCACCCCCACCGCCCCCGGGCCGTCCTTGGCGCGCACCAGCCCGTAGGTGGCGTCGAGGGCGTCGCCGAGCTCCTGGCCTGCGCGCACGCCCGCGGCCAGCGCCTCGGGCACGCCGAAGGTGGCGCTGCGCGCGGCGCCGCGCCTGCCGTGGCGGTCCAGCGCCACCACCCACGCGAAGGTCCACAGCGGCCAGCCGGGCTCCTCGCTCACCCCGGCCTCGATGCCCAGCCCCAGCGCCGCGGCCGGCGCGAGCTCGAGGGCGCCGCGGGCGCGCTCGAGGGCGCCGCGGCGCGTCTCCTCCTCGCCCCACGGCTGGTCGGGCACGCCCGAGGCCGCCGCCGTGGTGGTCACCGCCACCGGGTGCCCGTAGAGCTCGGCCAGCGCCGCCTCCACCGCCCGGCGCTTGGCGGGGCTGGTCGAGCCCAGCGCCACGGCGGGCGGCGGCGCCGACGGGTCGAGGCGCGTCATGCCCACCCCATCGCGCTGCGCAGCGCCTCGCCGCTGCCCTCCAGCAGGTAGCCGCCCGCCAGGCCCGCCGGCAGGAGCACCGTGTCGCCGGCGGCGAGCGCCAGCGGCTCCCAGGCGGCCTCGGGCTCGGCGGGCGCCAAGCGGGCGCGCCCGCGCGTGAGCGTGACGAGCTGCAGGCTCGCCGGGTCGGGGCGCCCGGCCACCGCCGCGCCGGCCAGCTCGGCGCGGTCGAGCACGAACTCCGGCCGCGCCACCAGCCGCTGCCAGCCGCCGCCCAGCACGCGTGGCTCGGGGGGCGCCCAGGCCGCCCCGCGCAGGTCGGCGACCGCCAGCCCGCGCTCCAGGTGCAGCGTGCGCGGGCGCCCGTCGGCGCCGCGGCGGCCGTGGTCGTACAGCCGGTAGGTGAGGTCGCTGGCCTGCTGGATCTCGTAGAGGCGCACGCCCGCCCCCACCGCGTGGACGGTGCCGGCGGGGTTCACCACCACGGTGCCGGGCGCCACCGGCACGCGGTTCATCAGCGCCGGCAGCGTGCCGTCGGCGGCGGCGCACGCCACCTCTTCACGGCTCACGTCGCGGGCGAAGCCCCACAGAACGCTGGCGCCCGGCTCGGCGGCGAGCACGTACCACGCCTCGGCCTTGCCCAGGTGGCCGCTGGCGGCCTCCTCGCTCAGGGCGTAGGCGTCGTCGGGGTGGACCTGCACCGAGAGGTCGGCGGCGGCGTCGAGCAGCTTGGCCAGCAGCGGCAGGCGCGCGCCGTAGCGCGCCACCGCCGCGCCGCCCACCAGGGCGGCGCCGAGCGCGCGCGCCAGCTCCGCCAGCGTGCGCCCGGCGTGGGCGCCGTTCAGCACCACGTTGTCGTCGCCGGCCAGCCAGCTCTCCCCCACGGGCTCGCCCTCGGGGCCCAGGCGCGGCGGGTCGCCGCGGTGGAGCGCCGGCAGGCGGTCGCCGCCCCACACGCGCCGGTGCAGGCGCGGCTCCGGCCGCAGCGGGTAGAGGTCGACGGCGGGGCTCACGGCGCCTCCTGCAGCTTCTTGCCCGGGTTCATGATGCCCGCCGGGTCGAGCAGCTGCTTGATGGCGCGCATCAGGCCGAGGCTGGCGCCGTGCTCGCGCTCCATGTAGCCGAGCTTGCGCAGGCCCACGCCGTGCTCGCCGGTGGCGGTGCCGCCCACCGCCAGCGCGCGCTCGGTGAGGCGGTCCACGACGCCCTTGGCGGCCGCCCGCGCGGCCGGGTCCTCGGGCAGGTACAGGTTCAGGTGGAAGTTGCCGTCGCCCACGTGGCCCACCAGGTTCGCCTCGAAGCCCGCGGCGGCGCACTCGGCCAGGGCGGTGGTCACGGCGGTGGGCAGCTCCGAGATCGGCACCGCCACGTCGGTCACCAGGCTCTCGAGGCCGGGGTTGGCGGCGTTGGCGGCGAAGAACATCGTGTGGCGCGTCCGCCACAGGCGCTCGCGCTCGGCGGCGTCGGTGGCGGCCTCGAAGGCGCCGGCGCCCAGCGACAGCGCCAGCTCGCGCGCCAGCTCCAGCTCGGCGGCGACGCCCGGGGCGTTGCCGTGGAACTCCAGGAACACCGTCATCTCCTCGGGGAAGCTGGTGCCCGAGTAGGCGTTTGCGGCGCGGATGCTGTAGGGGTCGACGAGCTCGCAGCGCGCCACCGGCACGCCGGCCTGGATCAGGCGCGTGACGAAGGTGGTGGCCGTCAGGGCGTCGGCGAACGGCACGCGCGCGGCGGCCACCGCCTCGGGCAGCCCCACGAGCTTGACGGTCACCTCGGTGATCACCCCCAGCGTGCCCTCGGCGCCGGTGAACAGCGCGCACAGGTCGTAGCCGCTGGCCGACTTGCGCGCGCGGCTGCCGAGGCGCAGCACCTCGCCCTGGGGCGTGACGACCTCGAGCGCCAGCACGTGGTCGCCGGTGGTGCCGTAGCGCACGGCGGCGGTGCCCGAGGCGTTGGTGCTCACCATGCCGCCCAGGGTGGCGTGCGCGCCCGGGTCGACCGGGAAGAACAGCCCGTGGTGCCGCAGGCGTTCGTTGAGCCGCGGGTAGGTGACGCCCGGCTGCACCACCGCGAGCAGGTCCTGCGGCCGCACCTCGAGCACGCGGTCCATGCGCGTGAGGTCGAGCGACACCCCGCCCCGCACCGGCACGGTGTGGCCCTCGAGGCTGGAGTTGGCGCCTACGGGCGTGACGGGCACCCCGTGGGCGCTGGCGTACGCGAGCAGCCGCGCCACCTCCGCGGTGGCGCGCGGGAACACCACCACGTCGGGCAGCACGGCGCCGGCGTACGCCTCGCCGCGGGAGTGCTGGGCGCGCACCGCGTCGCTTACGTCCACCTGCTCCGCGCCGAGGAGCGCGGTGAGGTCGCTGGCGAGGCTCATCCCCCAACTCTCACGCAAGCGGCCGGCGCGGGTCAAGGGCGCCCGGACCGTGGCGCCGCGCGGCTCAGTTGAGGCGCGGGTCGAGGGCGTCGCGCGCGGCGTCGCCGAGCAGGTTGAAGCCGATCACCGACAGGAAGATCGCCAGGCCGGGGGCGATCGACAGCCACGGCGCCTCGCGGAAGCGGTTGAAGCCGTCGGAGATCATCACGCCCCACTCGGCGGCCGGCGGCTGCGCCCCCAGCCCCAGGAAGCCGAGCGCCGCCACGTCGAGGATGGCGGTGCCCGTCGACATGGTGATCTGCACCAGCAGCGGCGAGAGGCTGTTGGGCAGGATGTGGCCGAAGACGATGCGCGGCGCGCCCGAGCCGAGCGCCTGGGCGGCCTGCACGTACTCGCTGCCCTTGAGCGCCAGCGTGGCCGAGCGCACGATGCGCGTGTAGATGGGGATCTGCGTGATGCTGATGGCGATCAGGGCGTTGGTGAGGCTCGGCCCTAGCACCGCCACGATCGAGATGGCCAGCAGGATGCCGGGGAACGCCAGCAGGATGTCGACGAGCCACACCACGAACATGTCGACGCGGCCGCCGAAGTAGCCGCCGATGAGGCCCAGGACGGTGCCGGCGCTCATGGCCATCAGCACCGCTAGCAGCCCCACGCGCAGGCTGATGCGCCCGCCGTAGAGCACGCGCCGCAGCAGGTCGCGGCCCTGGGCGTCGGTGCCGAGCGGGTAGTCGCCGCGCGACAGCCCGCGGGCGTCGAGGTCGGTCGGGCTCATCACGAGCGTGGGCGGGATATTGCGGCTGCGCAGGTCGGAGCGCAGCGGGTCGCCGGGGCGCAGCAGCGGCGCGAAGATGGCCGAGAGGATGAAGAGCACGATGATGGCCGCGCCGAGGATACCGGTGGGGTGGCGCAGCAGGCGCCGGAGCACGTCGCGCCCCAGCGAGCTGCCGCGTACGGGTGCGGTGGTTGCGGTCGCGTCGGTCACGAGTACTGGATCCTTGGGTCGATGAGGCTGTAGGAGAGGTCCACGAGTAGGTTGACGATCACGAACACGAACGCCACGAACAGGACCCCGCCCTGGATGATCGGGTAGTCGCGGCCGGCGATGGCCTGGTAGATCCAGCGGCCGATGCCGGGCCACGAGAACACCGTCTCGGTGAGGATCGCGCCCGACAGCAGCGAGCCGAAGCTGAGGCCGATGATGGTGACCACCGGCAGCAGGGCGTTGCGCAGGGCGTGCTTGAGGGTGACGGTGCGCGGCGCCAGCCCCTTGGCGCGCGAGGTGCGGATGTAGTCCTGCGACAGCACCTCGAGCATCGCCGAGCGCGTCATGCGCACCACGATCGCCAGCGGGATGGTGCCCACCGCCACGGCGGGCATGACCAGGTGGCGCAGGGCGTCGACCACGAACCCCCAGCGGCCGTGCAGCAGGCCGTCGAGCACGTAGAAGCCGGTGCCGCCGGGCACCGCGGAGGTGACGCTGATGCGCCCCGACGAGGGCAGCCAGCCCAGGTTGACGGCGAAGACGTAGATGAAGATGATGCCCAGCCAGAAGACCGGGAACGACACCCCGGCGAGCGCCACGATGGTCACGGCCGTGTCGGTGATGGTGCCGCGCCGGAGCGCCGCGATCACCCCCAGCGGCACCCCGAACACCACCGCGAACAGCATCGCCATCAGCGCCAGCTCGACGGTGGCGGGGAAGCGCTGGAACAGCCCGTCGCGCACCGGGATGAACGAGTAGATCGAGCGGCCGAAGTCGAGGACCAGGACGCTCGACATGAAGTCGAAATACTGGGAGTCGAAGAGACCGGGCAGGCCCTCCTCGGCGAGCCCCTCGAGGTTCAGGAAGAGGGGGCGGTCGAGGCCGAGCTCGGCGCGCAGGCGCGCGCGGTTGGCCTCCGAGGAGCGCTCCCCGAGCATGATGGTGGCCGGGTCGCCGGGCACCACGCGGGGGATGAGGAACACGAGGAGGCTGACCCCGAACAGCACCGGGATCAGGCCGAGGAGACGACGGGTGGCGTAGGCGAACACTCAGGTACCCCGAAGGTGCGAACGCAGCGCGGTGGGAGGGTAGCACCTCCCACCGCGGGTTGCGAGACTAGGCACAGCTTACTGCGGCTGGCTCACTCCTGCTTGGTGATGGTGTTGAACGGGACCGTGCTGCCGAGGGCGTTCGGGTAGAAGCCGTCGACGTTGTTGCGCACGCCGTTCAGGGTGCGGGGGTTGACGAACGGCAGCGCGGGCAGGTCGTCGTGCAGCACCTGGGCGATCTGCTGGTAGAGCAGCTCGCGCTCGGCGAGGCTGCCGGCCTGCTGCGCGTCGGAGATCAGGGTGAAGAGCTCGGGGTTGTCGTAGCCGAAGCCCTGGGCGTTCGCCTCGTTGAAGAACGAGGAGATGAAGTTGTCGGGGTCGGCGAAGTCGGCGCTCCAGCCCAGCATGTAGATGGGGAACTTGCCCTGGAGGTAGTCCTCGAGGTAGATGCCCCAGTCCTCGGTCATGAGCTCGGCGCGGATGCCCACGTCGGCCAGGTAGCTGGCCACGGCCTCGGCCACGTCGCGCGGCGCCGGGTAGTAGGGGCGCGACACGGGCATGTACCAGAACTGCGTGTCGAAGCCGTTGGGGTAGCCGGCCTCCGCGAGGAGCTCGCGGGCGCGCTCGGGGTCGTACGGGTAGGGGTCCTGGTCGAGGCGACCGAAGAGGCCCGGCGGCACGAACTCGTTGGCCACGCTGGCGAGCTCGCCGTAGAACGCGTCGACGACGGCTTCCTTGTCGATGGCGTAGGCGAACGCCTGGCGCACGCGCAGGTCGTCGAACGGCGAGTTGGCCTGGTGCATGCCGAGGTAGCCGATCACCAGGTCGGACTCGGCGCTCACCGGACGGAAGTCGCTGCTGTTGGCCACGATGTCGTAGCTCTCGGGCGACAGGTTGAGCGCCATGTCGATGCTGCCGGCCTCGAGCTCGGCGAGGCGCGTGGTCGGCGACTCGATGCCGCGGAACACGATGCGCTCCACGCCGGCGACCTGGCCCCAGTAGTCGTCGTTGCGGGTCAGCACGACGCGGTCACCGTCGATCCACTCGGTGAAGACGAACGGACCGGTGCCCACGACGCCCACCGAGGGGGTGCCGTACTCGATGCCGCCGGCGGCGACGGCCGCGGGGCTGTGCAGCCCGAAGTAGGCGCTGGCCAGCTGCTGCGGGAAGAAGCCGATCGAGCCGGTGAGGTTGAAGCGCACGGTGTACTCGTCGACGACCTCGACGGACTCGATCTGGTAGCCCGGGTCGCCGTGGTAGCCGCCGAAGACGTAGGTGAAGGAGGTGAAGTCCTTGCCCTCGTCGACGAAGTTGTACTCGTGGTCGCGGAGGTTCCAGCGGTCGAAGTTGAACTTCACGGCCTCGGCGTTGAACGGGGTGCCGTCGGTGAACGACACGCCCTCGCGCAGGTGGAAGGTCCACACGCTGGAGTCGTCGTTGGGCTCCCAGCTGGTGGCCAGCAGCGGCTCGACCTGGGCGCTGCCCTGGGCGAAGCCCACGAGGCGCTCCACGACCTGGATGGCGGGGGTGAGGGAGTTGCCGTCCTGGCCCGTGTCGAGGGTGACGGGCAGGCCGGACTGGCCGACGATCAAGGTTTGTGCCGCAGCCGTGCCAACGAGGGCGAGGGCTGCCAGCAGGGCGATCAAGCGCTTCATTCGTGACCTCCGGTTACATGTGTCGCGAAGTCTATGCGGAACGGCGCACGCCCGGTCGGAGTGCGCTAGAACCACTGGTCTAGACTCGCGCGAAGTATATAACACCGTGCCTGGCGCGACCGCTAGCTCCGCCCACGGGGCGCGCCGCGCCGCACGCCCTCAGGTGGCGGCCGCCCGCTCGCTCGCCTCGCGCAGGCGCCCCTCCTCGAGGCGCAAGAGCCGCACCCCCGCCTGGCTCACGAGCGGCTCGTCGTGGGTGACCATCACCACCGCGGCGCCCTCCTGGGCGGCCAGCTCGAGGAGCAGGAGCAGCACCTCGGCGGCGCGGTGACGGTCGAGCGAGCCGGTGGGCTCGTCGGCCAGCACCAAAGGCGGGCGCAGCGCCAGGGCGCGGGCGACGGCGGCGCGCTGTCGCTCGCCGCCCGACACGCGCGACGGCCGGAAGCCGAGGCGGTGCTCGAGCCCGACGCGGGTGAGGAGCTCTCCCGCCCTCTCCTCATCCGGGCGTCCGATTATCCGGCTCGGGAGGGCCACGTTCTCCAGGAGCGTCAGGTCCGACAGGAGGTAGTGATGCTGGAACACCAGCCCCACGTAGCGCGCGCGGCGCTCGGCCAGGTCGCTGGGGGCGTGCTCGTGCACCGGGAAGCCGCCCCACCAGATCTGCCCGGCGTCGGGGCGGTCGAGGCCCCCGAGCAGGTGCAGCAGCGTGCTCTTGCCCGAGCCGCTGGGCCCGAGCACGGCCACCACCTCGCCCGCGGCCACGGAGAGCGACGCGCCCGACAGCACCTCGACGTCGCCGCCCGCGTCGGGGCCGGGCGCTCGGAAGCGGCGCATCACGCCTTCGCACGTCAGGACCATCGCCACGGGTTACTATACGTGGCAGCACTCACTCGTCCAGCTTCGACTCTTCGCGCGGCCCTTTCGTGAAGGAGCTTCAGTGATAAGCCAAGCCAACCAGAGCGAACTGATCGAACTCCTGAAGCAGGTGCCCCTGTTCCAGAACGCCCCCGAGCGTGCGCTCGAGATCTCCGCCTCGGCGGTGCGCAAGCGCGTCTACGAGCCCGGGACCACCATCTTCCAGGAAGGCGACAAGGGCGAGGCGCTCTACATCCTGGCGCAGGGCCTCGTGAAGCTCTCCAAGGTCGACCTCGGCGGCCACGAGAAGACCCTCGCGATCCTGCAGCCGCCCGAGTTCTTCGGCGAGATGGCGCTGGTCGGCGAGAGCACCCGCAGCGCCACGGTGGTCACCCTCAACGAGGTGCACGCCTACCTGCTGTTCCACGACGACTTCCGCAAGCTCATCTCCGACTACCCGTCCATCAGCCTCAACCTCACGGCCACGCTGGCCTCGCGCCTGCGCGGCATGGACGACGAGTCGCAGATCCTCTCCTACAAGGACGCCCAGGGGCGCGTGGCCTACGTGCTGCTGCGGCTCTACAACGGCGGCGTCATCGAGCGCGACGCCGAGCGCGCCCTGGTGCGCCTCACCCACCAGGAGCTGGCCAACCTGGCCGGCACCTCGCGCGAGACCGTCACGCGCGCGCTGAAGGCGCTCGAGGGCGAGGGCGTCATCGAGACGCGCCCCAAGGAGGTCTTCATCACCGACCCCGAGGGGCTCGAGGAGATCCTGCACGGCATCCGCTGAGCCGCCGGCCGGCCGGAAGCAGCGGGCCCGGGACGCGACCGTCCCGGGCCCGCGTCGTCACGGGACCGCTCTCCCCTAGCCGGCGACCGCGCGCCGCGCCAGGCTCCTCGCCAGGCGCCCCTCGAGCCGCGCCCGCACCTCGGGCCAGTCGAGGTCGGTGATGCCGTAGACCACCGTGTCGCGCACGTAGCCGTCCTTGGCCACCTGGTGGCGCCGCAGCACCCCCTCCTGGCGCGCGCCGAGCGCCTCGATGGCGCGCTGCGAGCGGAGGTTGCGCGTGTCGGTGTGGATCTGCACGCGGTGCATCGCGAGGCGCTCGAAGGCGAAGGCCAGCAGCAGCAGCTTCGACTCCACGTTGACGCCGGTGCCGAAGCACGCCGGGTCGAGCCAGCTGAAGCCCAGCTCGCAGCGACGGTGGCCGAGCTCCACCTCGCTGAGGCGGCTGGTGCCCACCACGCGCCCGCCGTCGCGCAGCACCACCGCCACCGGGTGGGCCGTGCCCGCGGCGCGCTGGGCGAACACCCGGCCGAAGTAGGCGTCGGCCGCGGCCGCGCTGGCGGGGGTCGAGGTGAGGCGGTACTCCTCGGGGTGCGCGAGCGCGATCGCGACCAGCGGCGGCAGGTGGCGCTCGGCCAGGGGCTCGAGGCGCACCAACCTGCCTTCCAGCACCGCCTCCGACGGCAGGGTGGCGGGGGCGAGCGCCAGGCTCACGGCTCGTGGCGCTGCAGGGCGGGCGCGGATACGGGGCCCGGCAGGGCGTCGAAGTCGAGGTCGAACGGCACGATCTCGGCGTGGTCGACGAGGCGCTGCACGCCCACGAGGCTGCCGATCACGACCCCGTGGGTGACGACGATCAGCGTGTCGAAGTGGCGGTAGCGCCGCAGCGTGTCGATCACGCGCTGGCGCACCTCCTCGAGCGTCTCCCACGGCGCCCCCTCCTCCACCGGCGCCTGGCCGCCGAAGGTGCGGCTGGCGCGCTCGATGACTTTGGGGTCGAGGTCGGCGAGCGGGTCCTTCTGGGGCAGCCACTCGTGGAGGTCGTGCTCGACGTAGAGCGGCTTGTTGATGGCGCGGCTCAGCAGCGCCGCCGACTCCAGAGCGCGGGTGAAGGTGCTGCACAGGATGGCGTCGGCCTCCTGCAGGCGGTAGTCGCGAGCGATGGTGTCGATCTGCAGCCGGCCGAGCGGGGTGAGCGGCGCGAAGTCCTTCGCCCAGCCGCGCGCGCCCCGCGCCTCGACCAGCTCCCAGTCCGTCTCGCCGTGCCGCACGAAGTAGAGCCTCACGAGGCTCGCCTCCGGGAACCGGCCAATAGGTGGGGGGTACGCCGTGTCCCAAGCATCCGGTGGTATCCTCCGCATGCGTTCCTGCGACCGCGCCACGCGCCCGGGAGGGGCGGCGCCGAGCCGACGGAACGCGTCCCGAACAGGCTAGCAACCGCGCCCCAGGCGGGCTGTTCGAATGTTTACTTCGTCCTGCGCGGACACGGGCGGGAGCCCGCGCGGGTAGAATGAGGACGACCCGATGGACTTCCCTACCCTCTACCGCAACGTGATGCTCGGCACCGCTGACGCCCCCTTCGTCCGAGCCTTCCTCACGCGTCACGGCTGGCGTCTGGGCGTGGGCCGCTTCGTGGCCGGCGAGGACCTGCCGGCGGCGCTGCCCGCCCTGCGCGAGATCGAGGCCTCGGGCCGCAGCCTGATCCTCGACGTGCTGGGCGAGTTCGTCGAGAGCGAGGAGGCCGCGCGCGCCACCGCAGCGCGCATCGAGGAGGCCGTGGAGCAGGCGGCCGCGGCGGGGGTGCGCCCCTGCTTCAGCGTCAAGCCCACCCAGCTGGGGCTGGGTGTCGGCAGCGAGCTGGCGTACGAGCTCGGCAGCCACGTGGCGTGCGCGGTGCAGCGGCATCGCGGCGCCCTCTGCCTCGACATGGAGAACGTGCCGTACCTCGACCGCACCCTGGAGCTCTACGAGCGCCTGCGGCGCGACGGCCACCACCACGTGTCGACCGTGCTGCAGTCGTACCTCCACCGCACCCCCGACGACCTCGAGCGCGTGATCGCGCTGGCGGCCGAGGAGGGCCAGGGGCCCACCGAGCTGCGGCTCGTGAAGGGGGCGTACCGCGAGGCGCCCGAGGTGGCGTTCCAGGAGCGCGCCCAGATCGAGGACGCCTACCGCGAGCTCGCCTACCGGGCGCTGGAGGCGGGGCTGAAGCTCAACGTCGCCACCCACGACGAGGCGCTGCTGCGCGAGCTGCTGGCCTACGTGCGCGGCGCCAAGCTAGGCGCCGAGCGGTACGAGGTGCAGATGCTGTTCGGGGTGCGCAACGGCCTGCAGGAGCGGCTCGCGGCCGCGGGGCACCCGGTGCGCGTCTACGTGCCGTTCGGCGACGACTGGTACGGCTACTACAGCCGCCGCCTGGCCGAGCGCCCCGGCAACCTGGCCTTCGTCGTGCGCGGCATGTTCGGGTGACGCGCCAGCGACCCACCGGCGCCCGGCCGTACGGCCACAGGCGCTCGAAAGGATGGTGACGATGCTCTTCGAGCCGTACCGTAACGAACCGTTCGCCGACTACTCGGACCCCGAGACGTTGGCCCGCTTCAAGCAGACCCTCGCCGACGTGGAGGGCCAGCTCGGCCGCCAGTACCCGCTGGTGATCGGCGGCCGGAAGGTCGAGACCGGCGAGTGGCTGGAGTCGTACGACCCCTCGCGCAAGAGCCGCCTGGTGGGCCGCGCCGCCAAGGGCAAGGCCGCCCACATCGAGCAGGCGTTCGAGGCCGCCGAGAAGGCGTACGAGGGCTGGTCGCGGCTGAGCATGGAGGCGCGCGCCCGCACGCTGATGCGCCTGGCGGCCATCATGCGCCGCCGCCGCGAGGAGCTCGCCGCCTGGCTGGTGTACGAGGCCTCCAAGAACTACCTCGAGGCCATCGCCGACGTGGCCGAGGCCATCGACTTCTGCGAGTACTACGCGCGCCAGGCGCTGCCGCTGGCCGAGCCGCTGAAGACCCACGACTTCCCCGGCGAGGAGAACACCACCACCTACCAGCCGATGGGCGTGGGCGTGGTCATCCCGCCCTGGAACTTCCTGCTCGCCATCCTGGTCGGCACCACCGTGGGCCCGGTGGTGGTGGGCAACACCGTCATCCTCAAGCCCTCCCCCAACACGCCCATCATCGCCGCTAAGTTCATGGAGCTCGTGCAGGAGGCCGGCTTCCCACCCGGCGTCATCAACCTGCTCACCGGCGACGACGCCGACCTGGGCGACGCGCTGGTCGACCACCCGCGCACGCGCTTCATCAACTTCACCGGCTCGGTGGCCACCGGCCTGCGCATCCACGAGCGCGCCGCCAAGGTGCAGCCGGGCCAGTTCTGGCTCAAGCGCGTGTTCCTCGAGATGGGCGGCAAGGACGCCCTCATCGTCGACGAGACCGCCGACCTGGACCTGGCCGTGAGCGCCGCCGTGGCCAGCGCCTTCGGCTTCCAGGGACAGAAGTGCTCGGCCATGAGCCGCGCGATCGTGGTCGAGGACGTCTACGACGAGTTCGTCGAGCGCTTCAAGGCCGAGACCGAGAAGCTGACGGTGGGCCCCGCCGACGAGAACCACGACGTGGCGGCGGTCATCAACGAGCGCCAGTACGACAAGATCCTCGCCTACATCGAGGCCGGCAAGGCCGAGAGCCGTCTCGTCACCGGCGGCGGCGCGGCCGAGGGCGACGGCTGGTACGTCCAGCCCACCATCTTCGCCGACGTGCCCGTCAGCTCCACCATCGCCTGCGA
>Ga0123333_10000600_pt1 | contig 39829 bp, 39 predicted proteins | sample BioC12SIPDNA_3_FD_89957 | JGI IMG/M metagenome (GOLD analysis project Ga0123333, IMG submission 89957) | Anaerobic biogas reactor microbial communites from Washington, USA - Biogas_R2_B C12 SIP DNA | ecosystem: Engineered > Bioreactor > Anaerobic > Unclassified | place: Washington, USA...
GATCCTCCACATCCCAGATCAGGTTGCTCCCCGGCCTGAGCGTGATCTCGGCGCCGGAGGACGATGCCACTTGCGGATTCAGCAGAGCGGCAGGGAGAGAGTCCGTCAGGACAACGTCTGTGGTGACAGTGTCTCCACCGTTGCCAAAGGCCAGGGTGTAGGTGATTGGGTCGCCCGCGGCCAACTCGCCAGCAGGCGTAACGGACTTGACGAGCGACAGATCGGCACTAGCCACCCTCAGCCTGAGGGCGGGATCGCCCATGAGCAGGTATGTATCGATCAGCTCGCGGTAAGCTGCCGTGGACGTGTATAGGTTCAGCTTGCCGGCCGTGGTGGCAGCGCCCAGTTCGGTGATGCTATCCTCAAAAAGGGCAGTGTAAAAGCCCTCCTGCATAAAGTGATGGCCGGTGGCGATCCCCTCGCCGCCGGGCGCGAACGATGCGATGGCCCCCTTGCCTGGCGCACGCACGAGCGCCTCGGAAAGGGAGGAAAAGTCTGCGCCGCTCGCCGTCGGCGGATTGATGTAGTAGCCCTCCCAGCATGACATGGGCAGCATCAGGGGATACAGAGTGTTTGTGAGATTCGGCACATCGGCAAAGCGAAGCAGGGACTCACTCGCCCAGAACTGGGTCGAGGCGTGCCCGGCATAGTTCACGATCAGCCGGCCACCATTGATGGCGCTCCGGATCGCCTGCTGAGTGGCTGACGTTGAGGTGTACGGTGAAACACCCAGGTAGATCCGTTCCGCTGAGTAGGCTGTCGGCACGTAGGTGTTGATGAGCGCATCCGAGTAGGCTCGAAAGTCGCCGGCGGCATCGGGGTTATCCGCAACAAAGGTGATCTGGCTCTGCCAGTCGCCTGGCGGCGAATCCTCGTACTGCAATATCTTGGCGATCATGGTTTCTACGTCGGCAATCGACTTGGCCGGCAATCTGCCGAGGAACATGTCGGGGAAGATGTCTGGTCCGTGCACGGCGACGTATCGGTTATCTGCCGAAGTCTGCCCCAGCCAGGGGTCCACATCGCTCAAGTACGGGGGAATGTAGGTCGTCTCGTTGCGCCCGAGGTTGTTCTTGGGGTCATAGTTGCCGTCACCCACGAGGAGGACATAGGCAGGCGCAGGCGGAGTCCACTGGCTGTAGGCGTAACTGAGAAAGTCCCGGATGGCTTCCGCATCGGCGACGCCGTTCCCGAATACGTCATAGATATCCTCAAGCATGATGACTTCTGTGCGAAGCCCCTGGGATGACCGGCGCGCCATGAGAGGATCGAGGGAATCAGCAAAGATGCTCGGCGTGATCACGATATAGTCAGCGGCGTTGGCCGCCGACCGCAGATCGCGCACGGTTACGAGCTCCATATCGTCTGCGGCAAGGTACGCCTGCTCGGTCAGCACGACGTAGCGGCTCTCGCTTCCCGAGGCTGATGGCTGCATGTGAGCGACGTATCCGCCTGCAGCGGGAAGGACATCGATCTCCAGGGCGACAGGTCTCTCCGGCACGGTCACGTCAAAGGCTGTCACATTTGGCTGGCTATAGCCGGGTATTTCGACGCGGCTCGGGGACTGCTCGGCGAGCGTGAACGCAATAAAGTCGCCCGAGGCCTCCAGCGATCTCGGATAGGCCACGCCAAAGCGGTTGATGTAGATGATGTCCGTCTGTCCGGATACAGCACCGATGCCGCAGGTCACTTTGATCTCGTTAGGTCCGTTTTGGAGGGTCGACGAGTCCACATCCGCGCAGACCGTATAGTCCTCGCCCGACGACCAGATAGCCTCCGCGACAGGTACATCGTTCAAACTCAATGCGCAGCTATGCGTGCCGGTAGTGGCCGAGTAACTGCGCAACAGGGCGCAGAGCGAGCCATCCTCGGGGGCATCGGCCAGCCGGTCCGCCTGGAAGGCGAACGTCTCCGATTGGGGGCCGCCATCCGCGCGGATGAATATCCAGTACCAATGGTCGTTGTCCTCACCACTGGGTCTGGTGCTTACGTACCGGAGATCTTCCTCGAGCAGGAGGCTGTGAGCCGAATGGGACACCTGTGGAAGAGAGGGGTCCGGAACGACGTTCAGCGAGGCCATGCGCAGGGTGTTGACAGCCTCCCAGGAGAGCCAGTAGGCGTTCTGTGCGGTGTACAGGTTGGCGATCGCTTCACCGTAAAAGACGAGGCTGTCCTCGGGATCCAGGGTGCCATCCTGCTCTCCGATGACCTGTATGGCCACAGGTTCTCCCCCTTGCGTGAGCAGCAGGGTCCTGGGATCCACTTCGCCGACGGGAACGCCAGCGCTCTGCAGCTCGGCGTACGTGATTCTGTACATCCCCGTCGAGGTGATGCGTATGCGGACTCCGGGCGGGAGCCAATTCACGGACTGTGCTGCCGGGGCGCCGGTGGCGACCGGCTCGGGCGCATTCGCGCCCATCTGTGATGCGTCCCAGTTGGCGACGGCCCGCGGATAGATACTGGAGAAGGGATCATCAGCGGCCAGCCTCTGCCCGGCCGCGGCGCCCACCGCGGGACCGGTCCCGGCAAAGCTCAGCCGGGCAACGAGGCGCGTCAGGTGCCTGAGCTCGCCGGTGACGGGGTTGTGCTGCACGGGAGAGAGAAGAACCTGCCCCATGCGGAGGTCCCGCAGGTATCCCACCTCGCCCAGCTGTGCGGGCTCGCTGGGCCAAAACGCGTCTGCCTGGTAAACGGCAGGATCTCGCCAGAGCTCCACCTGTGATGATGCGAGAGGCTCCTCAGGCTCCGTCCCCATGACCGGGCGTGGCACGGGGCATACAGGGATGTCCAGCACATCCTCTGCGTACTCTGCCTCCAACACCGACAGAGCCACGGAGACGTCCGCGGGGATGGCGAAGGACGCCACCCGGACAGGCAGGTCCGGTGTCCCGGCCTGGTATCCAGCTCCGTACCCATCGATACGGAGCGACAGGCAGGGACCGTCGGTGGCGCTGGCGTGGGCCTCCCTCTCGATCGTGGCCGGTTCCAGGGAAAAGATGATCCCGTCGTCGGTAGATTCAAGTATGACGAGGTCACCCGACGCTTGGAGCGGCTCAGGCCGCGGCCCGCCGGCAGAGGGAGGGACGGCCAGGCCGGCGGCGCTCACGGAGCGAAGATGCCCGTTATGGGTGCCCTGCACAACGATGGCGCACAGCAACAGGCATGCAACAACGGTAACGGTAAGATATCGCCTTATCGTCATCAAGCGCCTCTCAGGCGTGTATGGGGTGCCGCGCTAGCGGCTCGCCAACGGCAGCGGAGATCGGGGTTGTTCAGATAGGTAGCCGGGCAAAGATGAGCCGCACGCCGACCGTTACGCGTCCAGGTTATCGAGGACGAATCGCGGAGCGTCGGCTGTGGGCACGAAACTCAACTCGTAACAGGGTACCTGGGCCACGAGACGATCCAGGAAACCGAGGATCCCTGACATTCCGTGGGCATCCCACCATGGTGGAAAGATACAGCGCATGAGACTCGCGACAACGTCGGCACGTGAAAGCCTCGAGATGCCGTTGGCCGACCCATGTTTGATCAAGAAGACCCGGTCAAGAGCCGGGGCGCAGGACGAAACCGAAGGAACATCCCCGTGCCAGGGTGTACCGTGGAGGCGGTAGCCGCCCTCGCTCTGACGGAAAATGATCCGATCATCGCAGAGGACCGTCCCCAGGCCCGAATCAATCCACAGCTGTGAGAGCGTGGATTTTCCCGCTCCTGACTCGCCGATGAAAGCGAGACCCGTTCCATCGGCAACGATCGCGCAACCGTGCATCAGTGCGCTGGGGACGCGATCCTGCATCATCACGTAGAGGATCTGCATGAGCGGGATATCCACTGTGTACGGCCGGTCTCCGAACGCCAGCGACTGCAGATGCACGTCGGCGCGGCGGGATTCAGGCTGGTAGACGAGCGCCTGGTAGGCGCCGAGAGCGCCTGCATACGTAATGACGACCATGGCGCCATCGATGAGGTGGAGAGACCATCGCACGCCGGACCGGAACACCGGAGGCGGCAGAGGGCCGTCGTAGGGTTCGGCCCTGAGTGTGAGTGACAGGTCAGAGCCCCCGAGAAGGGCGAACTCGCCATAGCTCTGCGGGAGAGGGCACTCCGCCCACTGGTGCCCTACGACGCGCAGACCGACGTGTACGCCACCGATCTCAAATCCAGCCGGGCCCACCTGCGTACCAGCAGCCGTCACGACATCTCTACGCTGGTGCACTAGCTAGCTGGCGTGGGGCAGACGCCGAGTAACTCATCATAGCAGTCGTCGCCGTTGGGCCCGAGCACTTCGCCCGCAACCTTACAAACCCCGAGGACCGCTTCGTCTGGAATCAGGTTGACGCTGGTAATAGCGGGCTTGACGTAGGGTTTCCTATGCTCCATCACCGTCTCCTTTGTTTTTCTGGCCCTCGATCGTATGGATGGACTGTCTCGTTCACCCGTGCGTGATGCTTACCGAGCCTGCTCTGCGATCTGCGGAGCCATCTCCTCTCGTCCGAATACTCTGGCGCGCGCATGGGCCAGGTCACACAGGAAGGCTACCGGCGCGTCGGGCTCAAGGCTCTCCATCTCCGCCCATGCGGAGCAGTTCCCACACAGGTTTCGCAGCGCGCAAGTGGAGCATGGCGACGACGTGCGCGCTCGACGCTCCCGTTCTCTCGGGAGCGCCTCGAGCCACCCCTCTCGCACCTTTCCACGAAGGACGCTAAAGCGCGGTTGTCGCGCCAGCAGACACACGTTCATACGGCCGGCTGCATCGATATGAAACGCACGGATGCCCGCGCCACACGCATAGAGCAAATCCGTCGCGATCCGTGGCCCCACGGACCGGTCGCAGAACTCGCGCCACTCTTCCATGCGCTGCGCGTCCGCCATGTCAAGGGCCACGATCTGCTCGGTCGAAAGACGGTAGGCCACCGGCCCGCCGCCCCCGGCCATCCCGGCGTTGATCATCGGATCGAAGCGGAAGGGCGCGCCGAGCGATTCGGCGTAAGCCTTGATGTCCCAGATCTCTTCCACGTTCAGCGTCATCACCGGCGTTTTGAGCCGGAGGAGCAACTTGCGATCCGCCAGGCGCCAGATGCCCGCCATGCAGCGCTCAAAGGAACTCGGCACACCCGTGACGCGCTCGTAGACCTCGGCCGTCCGCCCGTATAGGGAGACCTCCACCGCGAAGGGAGGGTAGGTGGCGAGCATGTCCGCTATCTCATCGGTCAGCAGCGTCGCATTGGTAAAGAGCGTGATGAGAAATCCGCGCCGCTTGGCGTGCATGTAGATCTCGGCAAAATCGGGCCTCACGAGAGGCTCTCCCCCCGTGAGCAAGAGCCACAACGTCCCCATCTCCGCGATCTGATCAAGGATGCTGCAGATCTCGGCCGTGCTCAACTCGGCGTCATCCACCCAGGTCGCCCGGTCGCACTGGATAAAGCAATGGCGACACTGGAGGTTGCAGCGGTTCGTGATCTCGATGGAGGCCGAAAGCGGGTACCTCCCGCCTGAGATGGACTCCTTGAGGCGAGCGCCGAACTCGCTGTATCTTAGCTCCGGTATGTGCGGGCAGTTCATGCGGCGCCTTCTACCACGACCGCCTGAACCTCGCTCAGCTGCGCCACCAGTTCGTAGAGGTCCACCTCCGCCTGTTCTCGGGTGACCTCGTACTCGGCGACGACCAGATCGATGATCTCCGCCAGCGTCCGCTGGCCATCCAGGGCGCCCCAGATGGTAGAAGCCGTCTCATTCAACGTGTAGATACTATCGACCTCATCGGAGTTGCGCGCAACCGGCACAAGCACCGCCTCGCCGGCGATGATCCTGGACACAATGTTCGGGCTCTGCCTGACGATGCTGTTGAGCTGTACGATGGTGGCATCTCCCAGGGTTCACATCGAGACCGACCGACTCACGAACATTATACAGCAGAAATACCAACTGCGCATCCGGTGTGGGGAGTTTCTTCCCGCCGACCGCTCGACCAGTTGACAGGCCGGGCGCTCGGCATCATGATGCGCACATGTCCCATAATACGCTGGAGGCGCCCTCCGAGTCAAGGCCTTACTCCGCGTCCGTGGCCGTTCGCCGGCTGCTGACGCTGCTGCGCGCTGCTCCTGAAGAGGCGGCCAGGCTCGTCGCGCCCTGGCAGGATGAGGAGTGGTCGGCTGTGGTCGCTCAGGCGGAGCGACGCTCTCTGGCTCCGCTCTTGTACGATCGCATGCAACGGATGGCCATCGCGGTTTCAGAGGGACAGATGCAGCGCCTGCGGCGCCAGTACCTCGCCACCGCGGCCGCGAACCTCAGGCGATCCCACCTGCTGGGCGGCACGCTCACCTCGCTGCGTGCGGCCGGTATTCGTGTGGCGCTCTTGAAGGGAGCGCATTTGGCGCCCCTCGTCTATGGCAACGAAGCGCTGCGCCCAATGGCCGATACCGATCTCCTGGTGCAGGAACAGGAGGCCGGGCTCGCGCTGGAGATCCTCGCCGAAAGCGGCTACGATCCCGTCTCGGGGCAGGCCTGGATGGGCGAGCGCTACGGCCACTATGCCCTGCGCCACTGCGAAACCGGGCTTCTGCTGGAACTTCACGCCCGCCTGGCGCCCTTTGAACAGCGCGGGGAGATCGATCAGGCTGCGCTTTGGGACCGGATGCTGCCCGCCACGGTTGCCGGCGAGCGCGTATGGACGCTATGCCCGGTGGACCTGCTGGTGTACCTCTCTATCCACGCGGCCTCGCAGCACCTGTTGCAGATGGGCCTACTTCCTCTATTTGATCTCGCGGCCCTCTGTGCTGTGAGCGGCGGCGAGATCGAGGCGCAGGAGCTGGCGCTCCGCGCTCGCGAATGGGGTGGCACGCGTGCCACCTGGCTGGCGCTCACGCTCGCCCGAGATCTGGCCGGCGCTCGGGTGCCGGATGCGTTCACCCAAGCGCTGGGTGCCGCGGCGACTCCGGGTTTGCTCGCGGATCTGTGTGAGCAACTCCTGCGGGAACCTGGGCAGGCTGGCGGAGCACCCTCGCCTAACCTCATGGCGTTGTGGGCGGCGCCCGACTGGCGTACGCGCCTGCGAACCTGGGGCAGAATTCTCCATCCGGAGGCGGCTCACATGCGGGCGCTGTATCGTCTGGGTGAGGACGAGCCCGTTTCCGGGCTACTCTATCTGCGTCGGCTGAGTGATCTCATATTCCGGCGTAAGGCTACCCTGCGCGGCCTCCTGGGCAGGACTCGCGAGACGCCGTATGAGGCGCTCGCTCGCTGGTTGGCCGACGGCTAACCAGAAGCCCGTATGAAGTCGTACTTTAGCGGGTATGTAGTGCCGGTTTGGCGCCGTTCGATCGAGCCCGTCAGAAATCCGACGATGCCGGCGTCTGGGTGGCCGAGATATGAGCCCGAGGCCGCCTGCTGCATCATGACGCGACGAGTTTTGGATGCCGGCGCGTCGATGTGCTGGCGGACGCCCTTATCGCGGGCCCATTCGCTCTCGGACCCTTGCCTCAGCGCACATACGACGGCCCGTAGCGTCCCACCTCCGTCCAATCCTCTATTACTCTTGGAAAAGGTCTCCGCGCGCCACGGCGCGGCGTCACGGGCGGGTGACACAACAGGCTGAACTCAAGCGAGGTGGAAGGTGGCGGGCCAGGGGGTGGCACGATCGAGCCGGATGAGCATGGCACCGTGCACAAGGAGTGGCTCGATCCTCGGCCACGGCACGGATGGCTTCGTCCGCAGGCGTGCCTCTCCCGTTCCTCTAAAGTGCGTGAGTCTGAGCATCCCCCCCGGCGGTGATGCCCACCCCGACGCAGGCGGTCGGCCGCGCATCAGTTCGTGCGGCCTATCTGTAGGGCAAAGGCGCCATCGGCTGCGGGAATTAGCGCGATCGATTTACACAGCGGGCGAACGTGTCTAGAATACACGCGTGTATCCGGCCGCTCTGCGTGGGCTCATGGAGCGACCAGAACAACGTACAGGTGATGAATCAGGGATCGGAGAGTCTGGAGGAGGCGTGAGCGAATGATCAAGAGGTTGTGGTCTGTGATGCTGGTGTTCGTACTGGTGGCCACCTCGGCCCTGGTGGGAGGGTGCGCTGGCAACGCACAAGTGGGGACTGAGGATCACCCCATTCAGATCTACTTTGTGCCGTCAGTGGAAGTGTCAGTCATCGTGGAGAGCGGCGACGCCATCGCCAACTTCCTCGAGGAGCAGACGGGACTCAAGTTTGAGGTCAAGGTTCCCACGACCTATTCCGCCGTGGTGGAGGAGATGGGGGCCGCCGAGGGTGACGCGATTGCGTTCGTCCCGGCCATGGGGTATGTGCTCGCCGCGGACACCTACGGGGCGGAGGTTGCCCTGGCGACCGTGCGGTACGGCTGGGGTTTCTATTGGGCGCAGTATCTGGTGCGCTGCGATAGCGGCCTGACGAGCCTGGCCGACCTCGAGGGCAAGACCTGGGCCTACCCCGATACGAGCTCCACATCGGGATACCTGGTGCCTGCTTCGTACTTTGCCAAGGAGGGTATCGATCCGGGCGATGAGATCCAGGCAGGCGGGCACCCGCAGTCCGTGATCGCCGTGTACGAGGGCCAGGTGGACTTTGCCACGACCTTCTTTAGCCCTCCTGGGAACGAGGGGGACTGGAAGATCGGGGATCCGCCGCAGCCGGCCGGAGAGATCGAGGTGCAGACCGAGGGCGATACGACCCGTGGTTTCGTCGGTGGCCTGCAGATCCGCGACGCCCGCTCCAGCCTGATCGGGGATTATCCGGATGTTCTGGAAAAGGTCTGCATCCTGGCGATCTCAGACCCGATCCCCAACGATACGGTGAGCTTTAGCAAGGGATTCCCTGAGGATGCCAAGGAAAAGATCGTCCAGGCATTGATCGACTATGCCGGCACCGATGAGGGCCAATCCGTACTGGCGAATGACGAGTTCTATGACATCACCGGTTTCGCCAGGGTGGACGATTCGAACTTTGACCCGATCCGTGACATGATCACCGGGCTGGGCCTCCGCGAGGAAGACATCCTGCAGTAGTTGTGCGCCGAGCGCGCCGGGTGTTGTAGAACCGGGGGCAACCTGGCCAGGTCAGGTTGCCCCCGGTCTGTAGCCAGCTGGATGAGGGGAAGGAGATGCCTGTGCTGGAAATCAGGAACCTGACCAAGATCTACGACGGCCGGGTGCGTGCTCTGGATGACGTGAGCCTGAAGGTGCAGCGCGGCGAGTTTCTGGTGGTCGTTGGCCTGAGTGGCTCGGGCAAGTCCACACTGATGCGTTGTATCAACCGGTTGGTGGAACCGACGGCCGGGCAGGTTCTCTTCGACGGCGTCGACGTGACGGCCGCTTCGCCCGAGGAGTTGCGACTCGTCCGCCGCCGGATCGGTATGGTCTTCCAGCACTTTAACCTGGTTCGGCGGTCGTCGGTGTTGACGAACGTTCTCTCAGGACGCCTGGGATATGTGAACCCCTGGCCGAGCCTGCTCCATCGCTTCCCGGCCGTCGAAGTCGAGCGCGCCATGGCCAACCTCAGGCGCGTGGGAATCGAGGAGAAGGCCGAGGCGCGGGCGGACGAGCTATCGGGGGGGCAACAACAGCGTGTGGGGATCGCCCGAGCTCTGATGCAGGACCCCGAGATGATCCTGGCTGACGAACCCGTGTCGGCGCTGGACCCGGCCACGTCGCACTCTGTGCTGCGCTATCTGGAGGAGATCAACCGCGAGGACGGTACCACCATCCTGTGCAACCTCCACTTTCTTGACCTCGCGCGGAGGTATGGTACGCGGATCATCGCGCTCAAGGCCGGAAGGCTCATCTTTGACGGGCTGCCGAGCGAGATCGATCGCGACCGGTTCCGCGAGATCTATGGCGAGGAAGCGCAGGAAGTCGGTGTGTCATAGGAGGCGGCATGGAGACTCGTAACGCGGGCTGGAGCACTCGCCTGAAGGCCTTTGCCCTGGACTGGCTGATCTGGGCCTATGTGCCGGTGGCGGTGGTCTACTTCTTCCGGGATCGTCTTGCCGGTCAGCCGTACGCTCTGTGGCTGTATCTCGGCTCTTTGCTGCTGGGCCTGGTGCTGGCCGCGATTCTCGAGGCCAAGGGCGAGTCGATTGGCGAGCGGGTGGCCGGGCTGGGGAGATCACAGGTTGACGTCGAGGGAGCTACAGTACGCCGAGGTCCCTGGTATCGGACGCAGGTGGGTATCACGGGGGTGATCCTCGCCCTGGTGACGCTCATTCTGGGGTGGAACATCACCGAGATCAACCTGTACTATGTCTTTACCCGGGCCGATCGGATGGCCAACATGACAGATCGGCTCCTGAGGCCCTATTGGGCGGTCTTTCCCGCGCTGATAGAGGGGATGGTCGAGACCATCTTCCTGGCCCTTATGTCGACGGTCATATCCGTGCCCATCGCCGCGTTGCTCAGCTTTTTCGCGGCGCGCAATCTGATGCAGCGGGTGACGTCTCCTTACGGCCCGCTATCGGCTGGGTTCGCAGGCGTGGCCGCCGGCGCGCTGCTGGGCAGCCGCCTGGCGACTGCGCTGCTGGGCCCACTGGATGCGGGCGTGCTTGATGTGGCCCTCATTGGTGGGATCCTGCGCCCGTTGCTCATCGTAGCCGGAGCCGCGCTGGGCGGACTCGCTGGGGCCAGAACGGCCCGGCGACTCTCGCTGGGGGAGCGCCACGGCGCGGCACGGCTGTTATCCACGCTGGTGACGGCCGCCATCGGGGCCGTGGGAGCCTTTCTCCTGGGCGCTCTGGGATCGGCGGTGGTGTACGCTGCATCCTGGGACATTTTCGTCCGTGAATGCGGGCCCTGGCCCTATGTTCTGCTCGCCGCCGGTGCGCTCGCAGGGGCCGTCCTCGGAGCCCGACAGACGCCCGCCGCCGAGTTCCCCGTCGGCCAGGTGATCTATGGCGTGATGCGCTTTGTGATGAACGTGACGCGATCGATCGAGCCATTCGTCTGGGCATTGATCTTTGTCACCTGGTTTCGCCTGGGGCCCTTCCCGGGCATGGTGGCGCTGATGGTTCACTCGGTTGCTGCACTGGGCAAGCTGTATTCGGAGCAGATCGAAGGGATCGATCCTGGCCCGTTGGAGGCCGTCCGTGCTACGGGCGCCAACGAACTGCAGACGATCGTGTACGCCGTGGTGCCGCAGATCATTCCGCCCTTTATCTCCTTCACCATCTATCGCTGGGACATCAACGTGCGGATGAGCACCATCATCGGACTTGTGGGAGGCGGTGGAATCGGCCAGTTGCTGTTCCAGTACCAGAATCTGGGGCAATGGCGGAGCGTGAGCGTGGCCGTCATACTGATCGTGGCGGTGGTCATGACGCTGGACACCGTAAGCGCGCGGATCCGCGAGAACATCCTGTAGATCGCGGCCCGGAGCAAAGTCAAGGGGGACTGAAATGCACTATGGCGCTGATTACTATCCGGAGCACTGGCCGGAGGAGCGATGGGAGGAGGATGCGCGGCTGATGCAGGCCGCTGGCCTGAACGTTGTGCGGATGGCCGAGTTCGCGTGGACGCGGATGGAGCCCAGTGAGGGCGCGTTCAACTTTGGCTGGCTCGATCGCGCGATCGCGTTGCTGGGCCGCCATGGCATACGGACGGTGCTGGGCACGCCAACGGCAGCGCCGCCCGCCTGGATCATGGCAGCCCATCCGGACGCGACCCTGATCCGCGAAGACGGCCGCCCGGTGACGTACGGCAGCCGCCGCAACTACTGCCCCAACAATGCAGACTATCGCCGGCACAGCGCCCGGATCGTTACAGCCATGGCCGAGCATTATTCAGGCAACCCGCTCGTGATCGGATGGCAGATCGATAACGAGTTCGGTGGGCGGTGCTATTGCCCTGTGTGCCAGGCCGCTTTTCAGCGCTGGCTCCAGGACCGGTATGGCAGTCTGGAGGCGCTCAACGCCGCCTGGGGTACGGAGTTCTGGAGCCACATCTACTCGGCGTGGGAGCAGATTCCGCTGCCATGGGCGGCTACGGGCACCCACAACCCTTCTCTGGCCCTGAACTATCGCAGGTTCATGTCGGATAGCTATGTGGATTACCAGCGGGCGCAGATCGATATCCTCCGCCAAATCTGCAAAGACGTGCCGATCACCCACAACATGATGGGCTTTGGCTACCCGAACCTGAACTATTTCGATCTGGCGCGAGACCTGGACTGGGTGAGCTGGGACAACTATCCGCGTCTGCGTGGCGAGCCGGACCCCGCGGCAAGGGCGCTGGCGCACGCCACCATGCGTGGGCTCAAGGGCAAGCCGTTCTGGGTCATGGAGGAGCAGGCGGGGCCAACGGGAGGCTCCACCGTGGCGCTGACGCCACGGCCGGGGGAGATCCCGTATTGGGCTTGGCAGGCGGTCGCTCACGGTGCGGACGGGATCGTGTACTTTCGGTGGCGAACAGCGAGGTTTGGCGCTGAGGAGTACTGGCACGGCATTCTGGATCACCATGGAATTCCAGGTAGACGTTACGACGAAGTGCGGTCGATGGGGGAGGTTCTCGAGCGCATGGGCGATCGACTCGATGGCAGTCGCGTCAGCGCTTCGGTGGCCATGGTGCTCTCCTACGACTCTCGCTTTGCCTTTCAGAACCAGTCACATAACCCGCATCTGGACTATCCCCGTGTCTTTGCCTCGCTGTACCGCGCGCTCTGGAAGCGCAACATCGGTGTGGACATCGTGCCCTGTGTAGCCGAACTGGGGCGCTACCGAATCGTCCTTGCGCCGATGCTGTATTTGCTGGATGCCGATACGGCTGAACGCTTCCGCTCCTACGTTGCCCAGGGCGGCACGCTGGTGATGACTTGCCGGAGCGGGGTGATGGATATGGACAATGTGGTCGTGGATACACGCCTGCCCGGCCTGCTGAGCGCGCTGTTCGGTATCGAGGTCGAGGAGTATGACTCCCTTGAGGACGGAAGGGCCGTGGCGATCAAAGGGGTCGGGCCCCTGCAGGGCCCCCGAGGGGAAGGTTCTGCCTGGGCCGATGTGCTTGCTCTGCAGCAGGCGGAGTCTCTTGCCTGCTACGAGGGTGAGTACTATGCATCGCGGCCTGCCATCACCGCCAGCAGAGTTGGAAAGGGGCGCGCTGTATACCTGGGCACCCTGCCCGACGAGGCCCTGGCGGACGCGTTCCTCACTGCACTGGGCGCCCGGCCCGAGTTCTCCAGCCTTGTACGGGCTGACTCAGGCCTGGAGGTGGTTGAACGCACCGCTGACCACGCGAGTTACCTGTTCCTGTTGAACGGGACCGGCGACGAAAAGCGTGCCGATGTGGGCGCGGGTGGCCACGAATGGATAACCGACCGCGAGGTCGCAGGCGAGATGGTGGTGCCTCCGCTCGGCGTGCGTATCGTAGAGAGTCCTCGCGGCTAGCTTGTGATCCGCAAGGGAGAGCCATACCGGAGGCTGCAGCCTCCGGTATGGCTCTCCCTTTGGTCGTTCACGGCCATCTCAGGACGAGGAGGCTTCCTGCTCAGATGGCTGGCTGATGATGGTGACGGAGCTACCCGCACTGACGGTCCCCGGCTCCAGAATGCGCACGAAGATGCCCTCACGCGGCATCACGCAGTCGCCGGCCAGTTCGTAAATGGCGCAGTGGCTGTGGCATTCCTTGCCGATCTGCGTGACCTCTGCCAGCGCGGTGCCGAGGCGCATGCGCGTGCCGATGGGCAGTTCGTAGAGCACCAAACCCTCTGTGGTGATGTTCTCGGCAAAGCTGCCCGGCTTGACCTTTAGCCCTGCCGCCTGCATCTTCTGAATGCTCTCCATAGCGAGAAGCGACACCTGCCTGTGCCAGTCGCCGGCATGTGCGTCACCTTCCAGCCCCCAGCTGGGGCGCAGCGTGCCCGTATCGACCGGTCTCTTGGGAACGCCCGTCTTTGCACTCGTGCAGACAGCCACAACGCGACCTTCTGTGTTCATGCCTTACTCCAGTGTGATCTCTCCGCTCCGGCCACCGCTCTTGTGAACCAGGCGGATCTCGCCGATGCGCATGGCGCGATCGACAGCTTTGCACATGTCATAGATCGTAAGCGCCGCGACGCTGACGGCCGTCAGGGCCTCCATCTCGACGCCCGTCTGCCCTGTACAGCGCGCGGTGGCCTCGATCCGTACGGCCGAATGCTCCCTATCCAGTTCCAGATCGACAGCGACGCTGGTTAGCAGCAATGGATGGCACAGGGGAATGAGGTCGTATGTGCGCTTCGCGGCCATGATGCCCGCCAAACGTGCGGCGGATAGCACATCGCCCTTGGGGAGCCCGGACTCTTCGATCAGCCGGAGCGTCTGCGCCGCCATCCGGATTTCTCCGCGAGCGACCGCTTTGCGCTGGCTCGGTGCCTTGTCACCGACGTCGACCATTCTGGCCCTGCCCTGAGCGTCGAGGTGAGTCAGTTCCATCTTCCCATCAGCCTCCGATCCAGGACATGCGGTGATGCGTGGTCGTGAGCGCCTCATCCAGGTGGTGACGGGCGGGCTTGTGCGCCAGAGCGTCACGCCAAATCGCCGCCAGGGCGGCATCGTCCGCACCATCGCGCAGCGGCCCTCGCAGATCGAACTCGGCGTCACTAAAGAGGCAGGGCAGCAGCTTGCCATCAGAGGATAGACGCATGCGATTGCAGGAGCTGCAAAAGTGCTCGCTCACGGCGCTGATAAAGCCGATAGTCGCTTGGGCTTTCGGCAGGCGCCAGTTGCGCGCGGGGCCTGCACCGGTCACGTCGGCAGAGAGCAGAGAGCCCAGAGCTTCTTCGATTCTCGCGCGGATGAGGTGCGAAGGCACGTACTCGGCCCGGGCGTCCTCCTCTCCATCGCCGAGTGGCATGTACTCGATAAAGCGGACATGCCATGGCTCCGCAAGCGTCCTAAGAGCATAGTCGACCACTTCATCTGCGTTAACATCCCGCATGACCACCATGTTGATCTTGACCGGGGCGAGGCCGGCCGCGCGTGCGGCCTCGATGCCTGCGAGCGCGTCGGCCAGGTTTCCGATTCGGGTGATGCTGCGGTAGCGCTCAGGCCTCAGGCTGTCCAAGCTGATGTTCACGCGATCCAACCCGGCCTCTGCCAGAGCGTTGGCCATGCCGGCGAGGGCAACCCCGTTTGTGGTCATGCTGATCGACTCGATGCCGGGCATGGCCCGTATGAGCCTGACCAGGTCCACAACACCCTTTCGCACCAGCGGTTCCCCGCCGGTCAGGCGGACGTGGCGTATGCCTGCGCCCACCCCGATACCCACGAGCCGCGCGATCTCTTCCAGACGCAGAACTCGCTCATGGCCAATCGAAGGGACTCCCTCCTCCGGCATGCAGTAGCGACAGCGCAGGTTGCACCGGTCGGTTACAGAGACCCGCAGGTAATCAATTCGTCGATTGCAGGCGTCGAACTGGCTCTGGGTCATGATGGCTGCTCTATCTCAGGCTCCTCAATCATCATCGCCGTGACCGTCGTCCCGGCGTCAAGGTCCCCGGTTCCACGCGGGATCAGCAACAGGGCATTCGCTCCCACCAGCGAGAGAAGCCGGCTGGACGCCTGCGACCCGGTTGTGCGGGCCCACCAGGCCCCGTCCCGTGCGAACACCTGCGCACGCTGGAACTCGAGGCGCGCGGGCTCGTGCCGGATGGCGTGGTCCAGCCGGACCTGACGCTCCGGGCGCCATCGGGCGGGCTGCGAGGCGAGTGCCCGGAGGACCGGTCGGACAACGACCTCGAATCCAACAAGCGTAGAGACCGGGTTCCCCGGCAGCCCGAGCACCGGCACACCCAGGACCGTCGCAAAGGTGAGAGGGAGCCCCGGCTTGACGGCCACTCTACCAAAGTGAACGGTCCCCAGATTCTCAAGTACGGGTTTGATGAGGTCACGGGTGCCCATGGATACGCCGCCCGTCGTGAGCACGAGATCGGCTTCGGCAGCGGCCGAGCCGATGGCGCTCGAGAGTTGCGAGGCGGAATCGGGGATCTGGCGGACGGTGGTAACGGTGCACCCGATGGCTCGCACGGCAGCTGCAAGGACGTAAGAGTTGCTATCCCGTATCTGCCCCGGCGCGGGCACGGCGTCCTGGGAGGCGAGTTCATCGCCCGTCGCCAGGATGGCGACGCGAGGTGTCGGGTAGACCAGAGGCTGGTAGATACCCAGGGCGGCCAACAAGCCGATCTCGGCGGGGCCGAGGACGGTGCCGCCGGACAGGACGGTTTGGCCGCGGGCGACGTCCGAGCCGCGGGATCGAACGTTCAGCCCGATTTGAGCGGCCATCTCCGTGGCCATCCATCCCTGCTCTTCGCGCGTCCACTCGACGGGGATCACAGCATCGGCACCCGCCGGTAAGGCGGCGCCAGTCATGATCCGGACACATTCGCCGCTGGAGAGCGTGACATTGGCAATCGGGCCGGCGTTCTGTTCCGCAAGCACGCGTCGTTTCACCAGGCCATCCGCTGCGATGACCGCATATCCATCCATGGTGGAGGCGTCAAACGGGGGTACTTGCTCCTCGGCCGTCAGGCTCTCTGCAAGGACTGTGCCCGCCAAGATCGTGCCGAGCGAGGCAGGCCGGGGGGCGAGGGGAAGAATGCGCTCGGCGAGGATGCGTTTGGCCTCCTCAAAGGCGATCATCGGATAGTCACTCTCGGTCCTGAAGATACTCACGTCGCTGCCTCTACCTTAGTGTGATGATCTGAACGTCGCTGCCCGCATCAAGGTGGTCCACAGATTCTGGGATCACAGCGAGCCCGTCGGCGCGCACCATCGATGTCAGAATACCCGACCCCTGGTCTCCGGTAAGCCGGGCCAACAGCCCCTCGTCGTCGCTCTCCAGGGTTACCCGGAGGTAGTGACGTCGCGAATCCTTGCGCGTGATGGGTTCAGCCAGCCGCGCCCGGACGGATTGATGGGGCTGGAAAGTGCAGCCCAGCAGGCGGTGGATGGCCGGCTCGCCAAAGAGGAGCATCCCGAGCATCGCGGCCACCGGATTCCCCGGGAGGGCCAGGAGCGGTATGTCATTCAGGAATCCAAAGGCCATAGGGCGACCGGGCTTCATGTTGACCCACCAAAAGTCCAGCGAGCCCTCGGCCGCCAACACCTGCTTGACGAGGTCGAAATCGCCCACCGACACGCCGCCCGAGGTGACGATGAGATCTGCCGATTGCCTTTGTGCCTCGCGCAGACGTTGCACCAGGGACGACTCCTCGTCGCGAGCGGCTTCGAGGACGAGCGGCACTCCTCCTGCACGCATGGTCTGGGCGGCACAGGTGTAGCTGTTGGCGTTATAGATCTTGCCTGGTGCCGGGGCTGCGTCTGGCGGTAGAATCTCGTCGCCGGTGGCCAGGATGGCAACCCGCGGGCGCCTGCGCACCGCCACGCGCGACTGTCCTAGCGAAGCGAGCATACCGATCTCCGCCGGGCCGAGAAGAGCCCCCGCCGCTAGCACTGTCTGTCCTGGCATCACATCCTCACCAGCGAGGCGCACGTCGGCTCCCCTCCTGGGCCGGTTGGGAACCAGCAAGACCGTGCCATCCAGCCTGGCCTCCTCGAACCGCACGACGGTATCCGCGCCGGCAGGAAGTGGCGCGCCCGTCATGATGCGAACCGACTGGCCCGGTAGCAGTGTGCCCTCCCAGACGCTACCCGCGGGGACCTGCCCGGCGACATGCAGGCGCGTCACCCCGCTCTCGGATAGATCGGCATGGCGGATGGCGTATCCATCCATCGCCGAGTTGGTATGGGGTGGGATGGGTGTACGGGCGACCAAATCGGAGGCAAGCGCTCGGCCGCAGGCTTCGAGGATCGGCACACGCTCTTCGTCCAGGGGGGCCAACTGGTCCAGAATGCGGGCCCGAGCCGCCTCTACGCTCAGGATAGGGTAGCTGGACTCTCTCACGCCGGATCCTCTTTGTGCTCGAGATCGGTGCCCTGGGCCATTTGGAGTGCGTGTGCTAGAACGGGCTGAAGGATCTCCATCGCATCACGGACGGCGCCTTGGCTGCCGGCCACGTTGATGATGAGGCATCGACCTCGCAACCCCGCGACGCCCCTGGAGAGCACCGCTCTCGGGGTATGGTCATAGCCTTTCCAGCGGAGCAGCTCTGCGAGGCCCGGCACAGGTCGTTCGATCACGGCCATCGTGGCCTCTGGCGTCCAATCTCGGGGTGCTGCACCGGTCCCGCCAGTGGTGACGATGAGGTCGATGTCGCCGCCATCCGCGAGGGCGCGCAGCTCTGCCTGGATCAACTCGGATTCGTCGGGCAGTACTCGTGCGGCTCGGACTGTGGCTCCCAGTGCTTCTAGCGAGCGAGCCAGGAGCGGACCGCTCAGATCCTCTCGTTCTCCGGCGTAGCCTTTGTCACTGATTGTCAGTACGGCTGCGTTGAAGCGCACAAGAACCTCCTGGATAGGTAAACGGCGCACCCATGCTTGGTGCGCCGGCACATCCTGTGCCCAGCGGTACTCTCCTTTCCAAGCACGGGAGGTGCAGTGGTTTCCCATCTGACCCTTGCTGGCCAGGCCAGCGGGTCGCTCACCATGGCAGGCGCGGTAGGTGCAGCGACTCGGAGATCACGCGATTCAGCCTGGAGGTATTATACTCGGATCCCGACGGTGCGCGAGGAGAGCTTGGACGCAGAGGAGAGGCTTCACTTGCGTCTGCCTGATGTTTTGACACCGGATGGCCCGACCGCTATAATGCCGCATGACTTGATGGAAGAGAGCGATATGCTTGCGTTCAACGTTGCGCAACTGCTCAAGGAACCAGTAGGCCACTCTCGAGCGCACGAACTGTCCGGTGAGTTGTTCGAGGTGGACGAGCGCAATCGAGGACCGATTGCTGTCAGCGGACAGGTCATGCTGGTGCGTACTCCCTCGGGGGTGCTGGCTACGGGCACGGCCGATGTCATGCTCGAAGTAGCCTGCCGGCGATGCCTTGAGCCCGTAAAGCGTACCGTCCAGATTGAGGTTGAAGACGAATTCGTCCCCTCGATCGACGTGGTTACTGGGAGGCCACTGCCGGTTGACGATGACGTGAGCGCCGAGCTGGTCATCGATGAGCATCACACGCTCGACCTTACCGAGGTGCTCTGGCAGTATGCTGTGGCTGAGACTCTGGAGCCAGCATATTGCTCCAGTGACTGCCGGGGACTATGCCCCCAGTGTGGTGCCAATCTCAACCTGGGGCCATGTGCCTGCAAGACGGACCAGATCGATCCGAGGCTCGCCGTATTGGCGGACCTGCTGGATGGATCTGAGCAGCCTGATACGACTGAAGAAGGGGTAATCGAATGACACCGCTACCGAAAAGGAAGCACTCTCACGGCCGTACCCGGCGCCGCCGGGCACACGATCACCTGACGGTTGTGAACCTGGTGGAATGCCCGTCGTGCCACGCGATGCGCCTGCCGCACACCGTGTGCTCTGCCTGTGGCTCCTACCGGGGCAAGGTCGTTCTCGCCGCGCAGAGCTGAGTCCGGAGCCGCGAATTAGCAACGGGCCGATCGAGGACGGGCGCCTCGCGGCCCGTTTGTTCGGTTGAAAGCCCTGGATCGGGCCAGAAGATGGGGGAAAGATGGGAGATGGCAAGCTCGGAACAGTGCGGATTTCTCCGCAAGTGCTCGCTACCATCGCGCGGCTGACGACAGTCTCGGTTCCGGGAGTCGCGAGCCTGTACCACGACTTTTCCAGCGACGTGGGCCGTCTCTTTCGCGGCAAGGGCGGTGGAGGAGTGAGCGTGGAGGTCGTGGATGGTGCCGTGCGCGTCGATCTAGGGATCGTCGCGGACAAAGACGTCAATCTCTACGATCTGGGGCTCGAGATCCAGACTCAGGTCGCGCGTGCCATCAAGGAAATGGTCGGCATGCCCGTGCTGGCGGTGAACGTGCACATCGCGAACGTTGCGATGGGGCTCTCCGCCGAGTGATATCTGCAAGCGGCGTGTCCCAATGAAGCCAAGACGCAAGGCGCGGATCATCGCCCTACAGGTGCTCTTTGAGGTGGACCTCACGGGACACAACCCCGAATTCGCCCTGCGCGAGAGGCTCCAAGAGCAGCCTGTCCCCGAATCGGGGGAGGTGTTTGGCAGACGCCTGCTGGCGGATGCGCTCAGTCACCGTGAGATCCTGGACGTGATCATCCAGCGTATCGCGCCCGAGTGGCCTCTGGATCAGATGGCTCCCGTGGACCGTAATATCTTGCGCTTGGCCGCGCAGGAGTTGCTCTACGGTGAAGACACGCCTCCCAAGGTGGCCATCAATGAGGCCGTCGAACTGGCCAAGCTCTTTGGCAGCGAGAGCTCGGGGCGGTTTGTGAATGGCGTGCTCGGCACGCTACTGAACCAGCGGCAGGAGTTGATGGCCACTTATCACATCACTCCGGTGACATACGAAGGAACAGAGATCGAAGAGGCCTAGACCCCTCTGGCGTCTGGCAGTGTCATGCAAGGAGGCTTGCACGCGCGATGTTTGGCATAGGTCTCTTGGAACTAATCACCATCTTGGTTCTCGCCACATTGGTCGTGGGCCCTGAGGGCATGGTCAAGTTCGCGGGTCAACTCGGCCAGTGGCTGGCCAAGTTCCGTCGCGAGACACAGGGCATTACTCAGGAGTTCAAGGAAGCCTTTGACCTTGAGCTAATGAACCCCACCTCCGAGAGCAATCCGCGCGCGGGTGCCGGGGGAGACCCCTCCGCGACCAACCGCCAGTGGAATCTGCCCACCACCAATGAGAACGAGAAAGCCATCGAGGTCGGCCGTCCGAGTGCCGAGCCGGCGGTGGAAGACCCTTCTGCTGCTGCGTCCCCTGCTACAGAACCCCATCGCGACATACCGCCGGCGCTTGCCCAGGCGATGGCCGCTAGCCAGGGCATCCCCTACGGTGGGGTAGAGGGGGCGGACGATCAGACGAAGGTGAGCCCGGAGGTCGTGGAGTTGGCTGTTGAGGTATCACCGGACGCCGAGCCCGTTGAGCTGGGCATCGCCCAGTGGGTCCCGGAGGATGACGATATCGAAGCGACCGTCGTCGGTGAGCCGGTGTGGGTGCAAGCTCCGGACGAAGACACCGGCGAGAAGGGCGACGACGCTGGTCGTAACGGCGCGGAGGATGTCGCGTGAGCACGTATACGGATCGCGAACTCTCGATCATGGAGCATCTCCTCGAGCTCCGCACGAGGCTGATGTGGGCTGTGATCGCGCTGGTGATCGGGACGGCCATCGGTACGATCTTTACGGAACGGGTGCTTGGGCTTCTGACTATCCCGCTCGGCGATAATGTGCCGCAAGCCATTGCCCCCACTGAAGCCATCCTGGTCTACTTTCGGATCGCGCTCATCCTTGGCGTCACCATTGCCATGCCCGTCATCGTCTACGAGATCATCCTGTTCTTGCTGCCCGGCCTGTTGCCGTCCGAGCGCAAGTACCTGACGATGCTGGTCCCCGGTGCAGGTGTTTCTTTCGCGGCCGGCGTCGCTTTTGCCGTGTTCGTCATGATGCCGGGAATGGTTCAGTTCATGCAAGGATTCCTCACGAGTATTGTTGAAAACAACTGGACCTTGCAGAACTATATCAATTTCGTGACTTTTGTGATGTTTTGGATGGGCATACTCTTTGAGATGCCTCTGGTCATCTTCTTTCTGGCGAAACTCGGAGTCGTCTCCGTGGCGCAGCTATCCAAGGCGCGCCGATGGGCAGCCATGGCCAGTGCCTTGGTGGCCGCCATCGTTACACCCACCCATGACCCGGTGAATATGCTCGTGCTGATGGTGCCTCTTGTGGTGCTGTACGAGATCGGGATCCTGCTCGCCCGTTTTGCCAAGCCAAAGACGGACGAGGCAGCCGAGACCATGATCGCCTAGCAGATCGGGCGTGGTGACCGTCTGACTCGCCTTGGCAGGCATCTCCTGGTGTGTGGCTCCAAGCCGATGGGCTCCCCTGGATAGGATCGGAGTGTCGCAGTCCGGGTATCGCAGATGCATACATGGGGACGCAAGGAACAGCGGCCAGCATCAGCTGCTGGCCGCTGCTTGATCGTGCGTGGTGCCGCACTCCCCGAAACGGATGGCGAACCGCTCGGCGCGGTGGGTCCGCTTCGGATGGTGCGTCCCTGGTAGCGTCGAAACGCCAGGCTCTACAGTACCTCCAGGACCTCGCCCACGTGCCCCTCAACCTTGACCTTGGGGAACACCTTGATGATCGTGCCATTCTCATCGATCACAAAGGTGGAACGCGTCATGCCCTGGGTCGTCTTCCCACAGACGACCTTCTCACCCCAGGCACCGTAGGCGATCGAGACGGCGTGATCAGAATCGCTCAGCAGGTAAAAGGGCAGATCGAACTTGCTGCGGAACTTGGCGTGTGAGGCTACGCTATCCGGGCTGATCCCTACGACAACGGCCCCCTTCATTGACAGGGCAGCGTTCTCATCGCGGAAGCTGCAGGCCTCCTTTGTGCAACCGGGGGTGTTGTCCTTGGGGTAAAAGTAAACGACAACCTTCTTGCCGCGGAAATCGCTCAGTGAGATGCGCTCTCCTTGGTCCGAATCCAGTGTAAAGTCGGGAGCGACGGTCTGTTCCTGAAGCATGGTTTACCTCCTGTGGATCTTTCATAATCATACCTATTTACAGTAAGTTTGTCAAGATATCGGTGATGGTCCAGAGGGCAGCGGTGTTGTGGCACAGGCGGGCCACAGGTACAATCGAGGTGAGCGTCAGGGGGGCAGTGTGCCATGCACAGACGGTTCATCCGCATCGGCACGATCGCTGGAGCGCCGGTGGTTCTGGACATCGGCTGGTTTCTGTTGGTTGCGGGGCTGCTGTGGGCGCTGCCGCGCTACTACCTTGAGGCGATTCTGCCTGCCTCGTCTGCTGTGGAGCGGGTGGCCCTGGCCCTGGGCGTTTCCCTGGTGTTTTCTGGCACAATCCTGCTGCACGAGCTCGCCCACCTCGGGATGGCCAGCGCGCTCAGGCTCAGGGCGAAGCGTATTACGCTCACGTTGTTTGGCGGCGCTGTCTCTCTGGCGGAGGACCGGTCTCATGCGGCTCAAGAGTTCCTCATATCCCTCGCCGGCCCGGGGGCGACGCTGGCGCTGGGGCTGGTATTCGGGCTGCTGCACCGGTATAGCGTAGGGAGAGCTCCCGTTGTCGCTGCTGCGGCCAGGGCCTTGCAGCTGGCCTGCATTGGCCTCGGGCTGTTCAATCTGTTCCCCGCGTTGCCGCTGGATGGCGGGCAGGCGCTGAGAGCGGTGCTTTGGGCACTCTCGCGTGACCGGCACACGGCGGGGTTCTGGGCAGCGCGCATCGGACAGTGGGCCGGCTCGGCCATGACCATCGTCGGCCTGATGGGTTATCTCTCGCGTGACGCGAATCAGTGGATCTGGCTGGCCGTCGTCGGCTTGCTGGTTGAGGGCGGCGCTCGAGCTGCCTACAGGCAGGTCGGAGTCGAGCGGGCCATCGAGGGGCATGTGGCGGCCGATGTGATGGTCCGCGGCTGCGTACCTCTGAGTCCCGATCTGACACTGGATCAGCTGGACGGGGCCTTGGCCCGCCGTAGTGTGCCATGCCTCGTCGTGGGAGACGAACGAGGTGTGTACGGCATGCTGACCGGGAGCCGGATCAGGCGAGTGCGAAGATCGCGCAGAGGGCGCACCACCCTGATGCAGGTGTTGCTTCCTATCGCTGAACAGCACCGGGTGTCGCCTGAAATGCCGCTACGGGAGGTCCTGGAGCGGATGTTCGATTCCGGGTTACAGGAACTCCCCGTGATGCGGGATGGCGCGATGCTGGGGATCGCCGTGCATCACGAGATCGTGAGGCTGATCGAGTCGCGTTCGATAGGGGGGCTGAGCTGAGCCGTGCGTGGGAGCGGCGCGTGAGGCGCGAGGCCGGTGGCCATGTCCTGAGCCTGCGGACGCCCTCGGCGTGCGGGATAGCGAGGAGGCGTACGGCAGGGAACCCACGGACGCCAGTGACGGGGCCGGCGGCTACGGATGTGCGTGCTCGAGGGTGCGAGAAGAGGGGCCATCCTGAGGCTGATTTGCCCTACTACCAAGGTGAGGCGGGAGCGATGTCGGATCGACTGTCATATCCTCTGTTTTTTGAGCCACAACTGAGGCACTACATCTGGGGCGGCCGCAACCTCGAGATCCTGTACGGCCGACAATTGCCTCCCGGCAGAACGGCCGAAAGCTGGGAGATATCGGGACATCGCGATGCCCCGACCGTTGTAGCGAACGGGCCCCTCACGGGTGAAAGCCTGATCACCCTGGTAGCGCGGATGGGGAAAGATCTGGTTGGCTGGCGTGCAGAAGGCAGCTGTGGCGCGGGCTCCTTCCCGCTGTTGGTCAAGCTTCTGGATGCGCAGCAGGATCTCTCTGTCCAGGTGCATCCCGATGATGACTACGCCCTGACCCATGAGCCCGGCGAGCGCGGCAAAGTGGAGACCTGGTATGTGCTATCGGCGGGCGCGGATGCCCGGTTGGTCTATGGGCTCCGCCCGGGCATCGACCGGTCGGCGCTCGCCGGCGCCTTGGAGCGGGGGAGTGTGGCGGACGTGCTGGCTTACCTGCCGGTGAAGCCGGGTGATTGCGTCCACGTACCGGCCGGCACGTTGCATGCGATAATGGCCGGGACCGTTGTGGTAGAGGTGCAGCAGACTTCTGATGCGACCTACCGGCTCTTCGATTGGGGAAGGCTCGGGCACGATGGCCGGCCGAGGGAAGTTCACATCGACAAGGCCCTGGCCACGATCCGCTGGGATTCCCTTGCGCCGGGTACGGTTGTCCCGAGACCCTTGGATACCGACAACGGCGTTCGCCAGTGGGAGCTCGTGCGGTGCCCTCAGTACAACCTCGACAAGATCGAACTCAGTCCGGGCGCAGCCTTCGACGGCCACTGCTCGGGCGAAACGTTCGAGATTTGGGGTTGCGTTGAGGGCGAGGCCACGGTGAGCGCCGGCGGTGAGTGGGAATTGGCGGCCGTGCGGTTCGCCCTGCTGCCGGCCATAGTGGGACGGTATCGTATCTCGTCCGGCAGCGGTGCGACGCTACTGAGGGCCTATTGCGGATAGCGAACTGTTCGCCATAGGCTACACGAGTATCGCCCTATCGGCCGGTGGGCTCAGTCGAACACAAAGACCGTTCTGATGTTGCCCTCGACGCCGGCGTACAGGCGGTCAAAAACGGCTTGGCCTTCTTCCAGATGGGCGTACTCGCTGATGAATGGATCGACATTGAGCCGGCCGGATGCGATGAGATCCGCGCAGTCGGCGACTTCACCGTTCGAGGCACATACGCCATAGATCGTGAGCTCTCGGCTCACAACATTCTGCAGCGCCATTGTGACCTCCGGAGCGACGTTGCCGATGAGGGTGAGGCTGCCACCTTTGCGCGTGATCTCCAGTGCGATCTGGAAGGTGGCCTGGACGCCGACAGCCTCCAGGGCAGCGTCGGCTCCGCGTGGGCCGGTGGCGAGGCGCAGTTGATCGATCAGATCGGGAGCGTCAGCCGGAATGGTGACGTCAGCGCCCATGGAGCGAGCCATCTCCAGGCGCGATGGGGACAGGTCGGTCACGATCAGCTTGCCGGCGCCCTTCAGCCGCATGGCCTGTAGAGCGACGAGGCCGATCGCGCCGGCGCCGACGATGACGACGGTGTCGTTCAGTGTGAGTGGCGTCCGGTTTGCCGCGTGCACACCCACGGATGCCGTCTCGATCAGCGCAGCCTGTGCAAAGGACAGGCCCTCGGGCATCTTGGCGGCAATCCAGTACGGGACCGTGACGTACTCGGCCATCGCGCCGTGTCGCCGGTAGGTGCCCTCGGACACCCCCAGCACCTCGCGGTGGTCGCAGAGGTTGAGGTGCCCACTCTGGCAGTAGTGGCACAGGCGGCAGTAAATCGTCGAGTCGAAAGTGACACGGTCGCCGGGAGTGAATCCGGCAACCTGATCGCCAACCGCCTCCACCACTCCCGCAGCCTCGTGTCCCATGATGATCGGTGGCTGACGCCGGCCTGTCACCCCTGAGTATCCCTTGATATCAGAGCCACAGATGGCGCAGGCACGCACCCGAACCAGCAGCTCTTCTGGCCCCGGCTCCGGTTTCGGCCAGTCGGTGTACTCCAGAACAAAGGGCGCCGTATGCACCAAGGCTTTCATGGGGCCACCTCCTTTTGCGTTGCGCCGATTATCGGTGGGCCCGTAAGGCCTGTCAACGTCAAATGAACACGCCTCCTCACGATATCGTGGGGAGGCGGGACGGCGTGCGCCAGAAGCCCGGCAGGGGCCGCGCTACAGGACCTGTGCCTTGGGACGGCGACAACTTGCTCTCTCGCGGCGGGTGGGCTGCCGCTGCGGTGCCTGTGAAGCCCGTGTTCCTGGCGTGACCGGCACACCATCCCTGGGCGACGCCTGTCCTTGCCACGCAGGCGACAAGTCGGGTGCGATGGGCTGATGGCTTTCCCGGGCCAACACGCGACGCGCCTTCTACCGGGCCGAGGGCTCGCGAAAGGCGACGTGGAGTTCCTGTCCCTCGATGGATGCCCACTCCGGCTCTAGCGAGGCGAGGACCTGCGGAAGCGAGAGAGTCCGGCGAAAGCGGCCCAGGCGGATGAGCAACTGGTCGGCATCCTTGGTCAGGTCCACCGTGCCGGCTTCCACGGCTGCGAGCCGGAGGATGAGGATGTACCGGCCGTCACGCCTCTCAAACCGCAGGGGTTGCTCAACGGAGAGAGGACGGCTTGGATCCACATCTCCATAGGTTTCCTCCGCCAGAGACGTCAACGCCTCGACGCCGATCACCTCCCGGCGTCTCAAGGCGATGTGGAAAGTGGGAAGGGGGGCGAACACAGCCTCTACCGAATCGATGTACCCTGCCTGGTCGGCCTTCCAGTGCTCAAAGAACGGGTCCTGGACGGCATCAGGTAGTATTCTATTGACATAAAGACTGTCTACGCTGAGACCAAACAGGCTCATGTAGGTAAAGGCCCGCTGGGTCTCCTGAACGGAAAGCTGGTCCGGATTCAGCACCAGACGTACTGAAGTCTGCTCGCGATCGGTGAGCACGTCTCGCAGCTGGGTAACCTGATCAAACAGGCTGGTGATCTGTTGCTGAATCTGTGGCTCACTCCATGGCAGCTTGAGGGCGCGCTGGAGTGAAGGCAGAAAGAGGCGGGCTGCGCCGGAGCTGAGGCCCGCCAGGTGGCGTACGTACCACTGTTGCAGATCGGGCGCCCCGAGGAGACGCATGGACGCCCCCGTGGGGGCGCTATCGATGATGATCACCTCATAGTGGCCCTGCTCCTGGTACCGGAACAGACGGATTAACGAGACCAGCTCGTCCAGCCCGGGAAACACAGCCAACTCACCAGCGATTGGGCCATCGACACCCTGGCCCTCAAGGCTGGACGCGATTCGACGCCTGATACTGCCCCAGTAGCGCTCGAGTTCCTCAGCCGTATCGAGCTCCGTCGCGTACAGCGACGTGCCGCTCACCGGTTGCGGGTCGTTGGTGAGCGGCATGCCCAGCGCGTCAGCCAGGCTGTGCGCCGTATCCGTGCTGATCACCAGCGTGCGGTAGCCAAGCTGAGCGCAGCGCAGGGCTGTGGCGGCGCTCAGCGTGGTCTTGCCCACGCCCCCTTTGCCTGTGAAGAGAATCGTCCTCACTCAGGTGGCCGTCGCGCTTAGGCCATCGATGGCCTTGAGGATCGCGGTGCGACGCTCGTGCTCCAGCTCGTAGGCGCGCACAGCATCGAGTTGCTTGGCGCTCAAACCGGTCAGCCTGGCGATGATCTGGTCACTCTCAAGCGAATCATAGTCGGTGATGGGCACCATTGGTACGGTGCGCCGCCCAAGCGGCTGGGTCTCGGTGCTCTTGTGACCCAGCAAGCCCATGACGGTGCGAGTAACAGGCCCGGGGTGTTCTGCGGCTTCCTGCCCCGCCGCGCGAGCCTCTTCAAGCGTCCTCACAACCGAGCGGGCCGTGAGGATCGCGAGACCGATGCTGGTAAGAGCCACCTGTTCGAGCGCCTGACGTACGGGCTCAACGTCCGCTTTGGGCAGGTGGATGTCCTCTCGGCGGGGGCGCTTTAGCTCAAACTCGACAACCCGGCGTGTCCCACTCGATCCCGTGTCATCGAAAGACAGCGTAGAATCACTCATGTTTCCTCCGTTGCTCTGCGTAACTGCACACTATACGCAACGATCAGGCGGAGGTTGCATCGCTTGGAGCCGGCGTCTGCGCTGTGACGCAAGAGCGCGCCATCGGGCAGCCATAGCACCGGGGCGTGGCGCGGCAATGGGCCTTGCCGTGCTGTACGATCAGGGCGTGGCACTCGTTGTAGACCTGCGGATCTGTGCCCAGGCCCTGGGAGAACCAACTCTGAACGGTATCGTAGCTGGATTCCCGGGCCCAATCATGACCAAGGCGCACCAAAAGGCGGCGGGTGTATCGATCGACGACAAAGACACGCTTGCCGAGAGCGTACAGCAGAATACAGTCGGCCGTCTCGGGACCGATGCCCTTCACCGAGAGGAGCAGCGTGCGACATTCTTCCGTGGTGAGCGTGCCGAGCGCGCACAGACCGCCCTGATCAACAACCAGACGCAGGAGGTTCATCAGCCTGCCGTACTTGACATTGTAGCAGCCAGCCGGGCGAATGCAGGCCTTGACCCTGTCCTCAGGGGCTGCCAACAGCCGCTCGAAGGAGTCGAGTCCCGCTGCCTTTAGCCTGCCGATGGCCTGAGCGGCGTTAGCCCAAACGGTGTTCTGTGTCAGAACGGCCCCGAGGACGACCTCCGCGGGCGAGTCTCCCGGCCACCACCGTTGATCGCCATAGGCGTGATAGAGCTGTGTATAGAGGCAGGTAGCATCAGGCGCGGCGATTGACAAGGTTGGGCTCCGTGTGGACAGGCTGGTGAGCGGACTATATGCATCCGCCGTGGTGCTGGCAAGGCTGCTGGCGAAGGATTCCTGCACAGTACGGGAGGATTGTTGGCCAGCCTGGGCCTATGGTATCATCGAGCAAGGGGGTAGGCATGCAGGACCATCCGGGCGAGGAACTGAGCGCGCGCGAGCTCGAGATACTGCGTCTGGTTGCCACTGGGGCGACCAACCGGCAGGTCGCGCGTACGTTGTTCATCAGCCCCAATACGGTCAAGACACATCTCCGGAACATCTTTTCCAAGATAGGGGTTGAATCACGCACCGAGGCTACGCTGTACGCGGTTCAACAGGGCTTGGTGGACGTTGGACTGAACACGAGAGACGACTCGCCAGTCGAAGAGCAAAGGGATGAAGAGACGAGGCGTGCGCTTCTCAAGATGTTACAGTGGGCTCGCACGACGACGCCGTCTCCCTGGTTGAGGCCGGTGACCGTGATCTTGGCCGTGGCTCTAGCGACGCTGCTGATGGTATGGCCCGCCGGGGGTTTGAACAGCGCGATGCAGCCGATGGATCGGCTCTCGGATGACTCGAGTCTATCAGGTGTGGGCGGCCAGGCCGCGGGGCTATCGAGATGGGGCGATCGTTCTCCGATGATCAGTGCGGCAGGCCGGTTTGGCCTGGCTATGGAAGGAGACAACGTCTACCTCATAGGCGGCGCGGGACAGAGCGGCGTGACAGGGACCGTTCAGGTGTACAACGTCGCTCAGGACGTGTGGGGGATGGGCAAGAGTAAGCCCACGCCGGTATCCAACGTCGGCGCTGCGACCGTCGGTGGGCGGATCTACGTCCCGGGTGGATTGGACGCGGAGGGCAACGTGCTGGACACCCTGGAGATCTACGATCCGAGGATGGGCCAGTGGACCACGGGGCCCTCGTTGCCGGTGGGGCTGTGCTCATATGCTATTGCGCCCGATGACGATGGATTCTACCTCTTCGGGGGCTGGGATGGTGCCGGCTATGTCGATGCCGTATACCACTACGGCGTAGGAACGGCGCGCTGGGAACGTGTGGCTACGCTCAGCCGGCCGCGCGGCTTTGCCGCAGCGGCTACGGCGGATGGGATCATCTATCTGCTGGGCGGGTACGATGGGGCCCAGGAACTCGACAGCTGCGAAGCCTTCCATGTGGACGCGGCCTGGGCCGGGCGCGATCCATGGGAACGGCTCTCTGACATGCCAGAGGGGCGCGCCGGACATGCCGTGGCTGCCGGCCTGGGGAACCTCTACGTGTTGGGCGGAGGATGGCAGAGAGCGTTGAGCGAGAGCGCGCGCTACGACATCGGAACCGATAGCTGGGGTACGATTCCATCTCCCATATCTGATGAATGGCGCACCCTGGGCGCTGCCTCCGTAGATACGAGCTCTGGGTTGTTTGTCTATGCATTCGGCGGATGGAGCGGCGCCTACCTGGCGGACGTGTACGCCTATCAGGCGTTCTACCGGCTCTATCTGCCGTGATGGGGGAGAGATGACCAATAACACTGTCAGCGTTCAGACGACCTGGATAACGAAGATGCAGTTCGACGCGACGGGAACGGCCTCTCAAGAAACCGTGCGAATGGATGCTCCAGTCGAATCGGGCGGGAAGGGCGAGGGCATCCGGCCGATGGAGACCCTGCTATCGGCGGTTGCCGGCTGCAGTGGCATGGACGTGATCAGCATTCTGAACAAGATGCGCCAAGAGGTGACAGGTCTCTCAATCGTCGTGTCCGGAGAGCGTGCTGCCCAGTACCCTCGTGCGTTTGAGCGCATCACAGTGGAGTATCTGTTCCGCGGGCGCGACCTCTCAGAGGCCGCCGTGGCACGAGCCATCGCTCTGTCGGTGGAAAAGTACTGCGGTGTGCTGGCTTCGCTTCGCGCGGAGATCACGACCAGCTATCGCCTGGAGACGGACTGACAGGCACCAGAGCAGACTGCGCGCACTCTATGGTATAATCAAGCGGCTTTGGCGCAAGGTAGGTGTATGATGATCATTGGCCTGCTTGTGCTGGAGTTGCACATTCCGGCCTCGGGCTCACTCAAGGATAAGCGGCAGGTCATACGGTCGTTGGTCACGAGGATCAGGCAGACCTATAACGTGTCGGTATCTGAGGTCGATCACCAGGATAGCTGGCAGCGGTGCACTCTTGCAGCCGCTTGCGTGTCAGGCGAGCGGGCCAGCGCGCAGCGGGCGCTGCAACAGGTGTCCGACTTTGTCGAAGACAATGCCAGCGAGTATGTTGTGCTGGAAGTGAGCACCGAGCTGATGTAGGCACCGATCCGGATCAGGGAGGGACGGTCCGTGTTCTCGCACGTCGCAGCCATTGCCAGGGATTGGTCTCTGATCATACTCATCGTGCCCGCGTTGATCATGTTGGGCGTGCAGGCCTATCTCTTGTGGCACGTAAACCGTGCGCTGCGCCGGTTCGGGCCTCGTGTGAGGCCGGCGCTACGCTCAGTGCAGGAGACCGTGCTTCGGGCTGCAGGCACGGTGGATGCTGCCAGGCAGCAAGCCGAGCGCCCCTTTGTCTGGCTTCGCGTTTGGCCGGCTCAGGTGAGGGGCACCTGGCGCGCCGTCGTTGGTGGCCGCCAACCGAGGAGGTAAGCAATGCGTCGGGAGGCCCGTCGAGTGTTGGTTGGGGCTGTGGCTGGCGCCTTGATGGGAGCCGCCGCGGCGGTAGTGTACTCGCGGCTCGCGGAGAAGCGTTCCGGCGGGTTGGTTGCTGTGCCAGGGGAGCGCGCCGCCCTCACGGTTCAGCAGGCCACTACGCTGGGTCTTCAGATCGTCAATATCGTGCGGCAGCTGCTATCCATCGCCTGACCGGACGTCACCTGTGCCACAAAGGGACACGATGCTCTGGGCCGTGGCTGGACGCCGTCGCTGCTGACTTTAGCTTCAGGAGGTTCTGTGTACTGCATTCTGTCCAAGAAGACGCTCACTCCAGTGACGACGGAATACGTCATCGAGGCCCCCGAGATCGCACGCAAGGCTAGAGCTGGCCAGTTCGTGATCGTTCGGGTTCACGAGCGGGGAGAGCGCATACCTTTGACCATCGCCGATCGGGACGCCGACGCAGGCACGATCACCGTAGTAGCGCAGGAGATCGGAGCCACCTCGCGGCGCATGAAGGAACTGGAGCCCGGCGATAGCCTGGCCAGTCTCACCGGGCCGCTGGGAAGGCCCACGGAGATCGAGCGCTATGGCACCGTGGTGCTTGTCGGCGGGGGCCTGGGTATCGCCGCCATTCACCCAATCTGCCAGGCGCTGCGGGACGCGGGCAACCACGTCATCGCGATCATCGGCGCACGCAGCGGTGATCTGCTGTTCTGGGAAGACAGAATGCGCCAGGTGACTGATGATCTGATTGTCGTGACGGATGATGGCAGCTACGGGCGCAAGGCGCTTGTGACGGTGCCTCTCAAGGAGTTGATTGAGGAACGGCAGATCGACCGCGTGTGGGGTATCGGTCCTGCGATCATGATGAAGTTTGTGTCGCTGACGACGCAACCGTATGGCGTCAGCACTATTGTGAGCCTGAACTCGATCATGGTGGATGGTACCGGCATGTGCGGAGCCTGCCGTGTTTCCGTTGGAGGGCGCACCTACTTTGCCTGCGTTGACGGGCCCGAGTTCGACGCGCATCAAGTAGACTGGGACTTGCTCTTTAGCCGACAGCGGTTCTACGCCGATGAAGAGCGGCGGGCTTTGGATCTGTACGAGGAGAACTGCAAGGCGATACCTGAGCAGGAGGATGCTCGCTAATGGCAACTGGCAAAGAGCAAGCAAACGCACGTCACGCTATGCCTGCACAGGACCCGCAAGTGCGGGCGTGCAACTTTGATGAGGTGGCGCTGGGGTACGATCACGAGATGGCCGTGGAGGAGGCTCTCCGCTGCATTCAGTGCCGGCGGCCGCTCTGCGTAACAGGATGCCCCGTGCAGGTCCGAATTCCCGAGTTCATCAAAGCCCTCCGCGAGGGCGACATGTGGCAGGCGGTAGAGTTCCTCAAGGACAACAACAGTCTTCCGGCGATCTGCGGGCGTGTGTGTCCGCAGGAGAGCCAGTGTGAGGCCTTGTGCATACTCGGGCGCCGTGGCGAGCCTGTCGCGATCGGCCGTCTTGAGCGGTACGTGGCGGATTGGGAGCGGGAGCAAGGCGTCCGTGTCCCGGAAGTCGCGCCCTCCAACGGTATCCGTGTGGCCGTTATCGGTTCAGGGCCAGCCGGCCTGACCGCTGCTGGCGACCTGGCAAAGAAGGGCTATCAGGTCGACATTCTGGAGGCGTTGCACGAGCCGGGGGGCGTGCTGGTGTACGGCATTCCCGAGTTCCGCCTGCCCAAAGCCGTCGTCGCTGCCGAGGTGGACTATCTGAGGAAGCTCGGCGTTTCGATCCTCTTCAACAGAGTGGTTGGCAAACTGTACTCGCTTACCGAGCTGCGCGAGCAGTACCAGGCTGTGTTTCTGGGCACGGGCGCTGGGTTGCCCATCATGATGAGCATCCCTGGCGAGAATCTGAACGGCGTCTACAGCGCCAATGAGCTGCTCACCAGGGTGAACCTGATGAAGGCGTTCGACTTCCCCAACTGGGATACTCCGGTCCGCGTGGGCGAGCGTGTGGCGGTGGTGGGGGCCGGAAACGTCGCAATGGATTCAGCGCGCAGCGCTCTCCGTCTGGGGGCGAAAGAAGTGCATATCGTGTACCGTCGCTCTCGAGAGGAAGTGCCTGCCAGAGCTGAGGAAGTCGAGCATGCCGAGGAAGAAGGCGTGGTCTTTGACTTTCTCACCAACCCCATAGCTGTTCTCGGCAACGAGCAAGGTGGCGTGACGGGCATCCGGTGCATCCGGATGACGTTGGGCGAACCAGACGACAGCGGGCGCCGCCGACCGGTTCCAGCGGAAGGCTCCGAGTTCGAGATGGGCGTCGATACCGTGGTGATGGCGCTGGGCACTCGCCCGAACCCTCTGGTGTTCATCGAGGCGGACGGGTTGGAGCGTGCGCGGGGTGGCACGGTGGTGGCCGATCTCGAGACGGGCCGTACGACGCTGGAGCGTGTCTGGGCGGGCGGTGACATCGTCACAGGGGCTGCTACGGTAATCAGCGCCATGGGAGCCGGACGTGTGGCCGCCAGCGACATTGACGCCTTTTTCCAGGCGGGATCGCCTGGACCCTGGAAGGCAACCAAGGAGGATGTCCCCGCCTGAGCGCTGGCGGGGACTGCGGATCACTGTACGGGGGTTGTGCACGCTGCGATGTCACAGGACCGACTGATCTCTGAAATACGTGAACAGCCGTCGGTCCTGGATGGCCTGCTGCGATCGGGCCGTTCCGCCGTTCAGGCGCTGGCCGAGGAGGTCCTGCGCCGGCAGATCGCCCACGTTGTGATCGTGGCTCGCGGCACGTCAGACCATTCGGCCACCTATGCGAAATACCAGCTTGGGATTGCCCATGGTCTGTCCGTCAGCCTGGCCGCGCCGTCGATTACTACGCTGTACGATGCCTCTCTGCGCCTGACGCCTGACACTCTGGTCCTGGGGATCTCGCAGTCCGGAATGTCACCCGATATCGTGGCCGTTGTCGCCGAGGCGCGAAAGCAGGGAGTTCTGACGGCTGCGTTGGTCAACTCCACCGAGTCGCGACTCGCAGGAGTCGCGGAGTGGGTGGTCCCACTGGGGGCAGGCCCGGAGCAGAGTGTCGCAGCAACAAAGTCGTACACGGCGCAGCTGATGGCGCTGGCCATGCTTTCCGCTCTGCTGGATCAGGATTCCGACCGATTGGCTCAGCTGGCCGCCGTGCCTGAGGCAGTCCGGCGGGCGCTTGACCTGGAGGAGGGGATCGCCAGACGAGCCGAGCGGTATCGCTACATGGAGCACTGCGCGGTCATCTCGCGGGGCTACAACTATCCCACGGCCCTCGAGATCGCCCTCAAGCTCAAGGAGCTTACGTATACCGCGACTACGGCGTACTCCGCAGCGGACTTTCTGCACGGCCCAGTCGCTGTCGTGCGTGAAGGGTACCCGATCGCGGTCGTTGCCTGCCAGGGGCGGGCTTGGCGCTCGCTACAGGCTTTTTTCGGTGCGATGCACGAGCGCGGTGCGGAGCTGATCACCATCACGGACGACGAACAGCTGGCTCAAGAGTCGGCCTTTGGGCTGTTTCTGCCTCAGACTCTGCCAGAGTGGCTATCGCCGATTGTCGCCGTTATTCCGGGGCAGTTGTTGGCCTACCATCTGGCCAGGGCGCGCGGCATCGACCCGGAGAAACCCAGGGGCCTGGCCAAGGTGACTGAGACGCGCTAGGGCGCCCCGCCGCGGCGGGGCGCCCTGACCCGTGTGACCTGCTGCGACTAGGCGACTACATCCACCATGACCTTGATTGCCGATTCCTTGTGCTCGTCGGCGAAGCGCAGTGCCTCTTCAGCCGCCGCCAGGGGAAAGTGGTGCGTCACCAGGGAGGCGACATCGATGCGGCCGGCGGAAGTGAGAGCGATCGCGGGGGGGTACCGGTTTGCATAGCGGAATTGCCCGCGGATATCGATCTCCTTGCTTGCCGCAGAGACAATGTCCAGCTCGACCATCGGCCGTGAGGGGAGGCCCGTCAGCACTGCGACGCCACCGGGTCGCGCGGCGGCAAGGGCGTTGCGGGTGGTAGGCACTGATCCCGCTGTCTCAAAAGCCACGTCCACTCCGGCCCGGCTGGGTGCCTCGCCGAGCGCGTTGGCCATGTGCGCGCGGATCTGCTCCAGAGCGGTTCCGTCGGTATCGTTGATCGTGAGCGTCGCACCGAGCCGTTCGGCGCGCGCCAGACGACTCGGTTCCACGTCGATGCAGATGATCGTGGTGGCCCCGGCGATGCGGGCAGCTTGGAGGGTCAACAGCCCGATGGGCCCGCAGCCAAACACGGCTACGCTGTGCCCCGGGCGAACCTGCCCCCGCTCCACGGCCCACAGACCGACCGAAAGTGGCTCCATCATGGCGCCGTCGTCAAAGCTCATGTTCTCTGGCAAGGCGAAAGCAAAGTCCTCTGGCCAGACAACGTACTCGGCCATCGCTCCATCCACCGGAGGGGTTGCCATAAAGACCACATCTGAACACAGGTTGTAGTGTCCTGAACGGCAGTACCGGCACTTGCCGCACGTGTACCCGGGCTCGATGGCCACGCGATCACCGGAGACGAATCGCGTGACACCTTCACCCGTGGCGACCACAACGCCGGCGCTCTCGTGGCCAAGCACCATGGGCGCTCTTACGACAAAGTCCCCAATGCGTCCCTGCCGGTAGTAGTGCACGTCGCTCCCGCACACGCCTACTCGATGGATTCGGACCAGAACCTCATGCGGCCCTGGCTTGGGAACGGGGCGCTCCTCGATGCGCACCTCCTCGATCCCGTGCAGTACGGCACACTTCATCGTCTCTTGCATTATCTTCCGCCTTTCCTATGTGGATCTTGTGGACATCGGCCGTCGTGTGCGGCTCGTGCCCGGACGCCTGTCAGTCTACCGGTGGTACTCAAAGACCACGATGTGCTGCCCGGGGGTGAGCAACAGGCCCCGGAAAAGCCCATCGACGGTCATGATCGGCGCACCGGCGCCGTCCACCCTCGCCTGCCAACCCGGATAGGCCATATCCGCGAGCACGAGCAGCGCGTTCTGTTCCACTGCACATTCTAGCCTCACGCGCTGTGCCTCGTACACGAGAAAGTCTACGCTTCCGAGTGCATTCGCACTCAGATTGACCTCCAGGCTCGCTGTGCCATCCCCCAGGCTCACGTGGCGCAAAGGAACAGTATAGGCCCGCGGCCACACGCTGCGGTTCTCGTACACCACGGCATCCTCGCTCCGATAGACGATGGCGTGTTCGCCGAGGCCCAGAAGGTCGGAGGCGAGGTGCTCGCGACCATCGCTGGTAACAAAGCGGATCTGCTCGATCCGGAGGTAAGCCTCCGGGAACTGCGGCATGATGCGAAGGCTCTCGATGCGGGCAGGCGAAGCGAGCGTGAACCTGGCCAGGTAAGTGTGGCCGGCATGCTCCTCCGGGGGAAAGCCGGACCGCGCCGAGAATGTGGATGCGATAGGCGCCAGGGAGTGACGCACGGCTCTCGATACGTCGCTTCGCATGTAGGCCCACTCGGCCGTCTCCAGCCCCACGCGTACAGGATACTCCAATCGCTCGCCGGACTCTGTAAGGAGCTCCACCGTGCCTGCGATCTCGCCATCCTCTCTATCGGCGGCATGGCTCACGTAGGACTCTACCTGGACCTCCACCACATCATCAAGGCCAATCGCCTGCTCCGCTCGGTACCTTATGGCGGAGAAGGGATTGAGTACATCATAGAGCTCGCTCGCCTCGTCCACAGGCAGGAGCTGCGGGATGATATAGTAGCGCACATTCAGCCGGTTGAGGCGCTCCGCATCCAGGGCCTCTATATAGGACAGATATGACTGAGGAACCAGCGGGGTGTATATGTTGGCACTGCTGACCCCGTAGGAGGAGGCAATGTTGGGGAAGAGCGACTCTTTCTGCACCGACGGAAACGGCAGAATGCTCTCCTTGGTCCAGATGCGATAGGGGCCATCGGTCGCGCTCAAGAGCGGAAGAATCGCGGGCTCCCGGAGCACTTCCTGAAGCGACTCGGAGGGCGTGTACGTTGCCCTCAAGACGGCACCATAGGTGAAGAGATCTGCACAGAGAAGCGTCATCGCGATGGCCGATGCCGCTCGCCAGTGTAGCAGGCGAACCCCGAGCAGCCACAGAGCCAGGGCGGCACCGTGGACGAGAGGTAGCCATCGCCACAGAGCGACCATCTCATCGGCGTCGCCGAGTCTCCGTATGAGGATGACACTGGCCAAAGCAAGGACGAGGGATATTGCTCCAAGGAGCGTACCGGGCCAGGCCGCCGTCGTACGGCGGGCCACAACTCGATCCAGGCCCGTGCCGGCAAGCAGAGCGAGGCCAAAGCTGGTCCAGAGCAGGTACCTTGCCGGGGCGCGGAACAGGTTCAGGATAGGCACCCGTCGGACGAGTGCATAAAGCGGATTGTACTCACCAAAGGCCATCAGCAACCCAGCGACAGCAATCGCCAGGAGGAGCCACTTTTGCTGGCCTCGGTCCTGCCGAATGGCGATCCAGCTCAGAGCCAGCGGAGCCAGGCCCAGGTAGCCCATCAGCTCAATGGTGCCTTCGGGATAGGGGTTCCCCCGCAGGAAAGGCGAAAGAAACGTGGCCGAGAGCAAGGGGTGGAATGAGTAACCCGTGTAAAAGTCGCTGGCCAGGCCCGCCGCACGTTGAGAGAGACTCGTCAACTCCAGCGTCTCCAGCAACTGTGGCGCGGCGATGAGCGTCCCGATCGTGGCAGCCAGGAGAGGCGGTATGAGGCGGCGCAGCGCCTTCGCCCGCGCTGGAGCGGCAAGAACAAGGTATGTGGCCCAGGGAATCGACGGTATGAGGATGAGCAGAGACATCTGTGCGTGGCCGACGAGGAACTGGAGTGCGATGACGCCGGCCAGGCCCGCGGCACAGGCGGCGCGCTCTCTGGGATTGGCCGCAGCCATCGCTCGATGCAGGAGCACCAGCACCCAGGGCATCCAGGCACAGACGCCGATGATGCTCACATGGCTGGCATGGGCAATGAGGAACCCACCCAGTGCGAAGGTGAGTGCGGACAAGAGCGCGCTGCCACGGGACAGGCCGATGGTTCTTGCCAGCCACGCCATGCCCAAACCCGAGAGAAGCAGGTGGACCAGCACTGAAACCGTCAGCATGACCTCGGCCGGGAGAAGAGCGTGTAGCAACAGGTTCAGCGGGTACAACGCCCCGATCTCGCCTCCCGCGATCAGGGGATAGCCAGCGCCGATCAGCGGGGACCACCAGGGCAATCGGCCCTCCGCCAGAGAGGTCGCGAGCATGCGCTGCTGCGGCAGGTACAGGCGGGCGATATCGCCGCCAAAGTACACCTCACCACGGAGTGGCAAGTAGGCGAAGAAGGCCAGGGCGATCAGAACCGTCGCGGCGACAACTTGCCACCGGGCCCAGTCACGTTGGCTCATCGGCTTCGCGATGGCGTGAAGGGGGTGACGCTTGCCGCGATCAGCCCATAGCGAAAGGGCAGCACCTCACAAGGGGCTGCCCTTTGCGGATCGACGGTACAGGCTCTGTCACTCACGGTAGGGCCGGATACCCAAGTATACCTCGCCGGCCGTCAGCGTGCGCAAGATCACCTCAGGTGTACGATGGTTGACTTGCTCGTGGATCTCGCGGACGGTCAGAGGGGCATTGCCGTTCGCAACGAACACGCGGAACACGCCATCCACAATGGGCGTCGTGCTGGTGATATAGTCCGGTCTCTTGGAGCAGCACGTAAGGAGCGAATCCCAAATCGGATCCACCTGCCGGACTTCGCCGGTCTCAGGGTCCACGGAGTCGATCGTCTGATCCAGGGCGAGAGAGGCATAGGAGGATCGACAGTCCTCACAGAGCAGGTCCCGCAGGTAGACGCGGATGTCACGGCCCTGGTCTTTCCACCAGGACATATCAATGTAGAAGCGTGTGTCCAGCGTTGGCCGTTGCCACCTGAGCGCCATCCATAACCTCCCTAGTTCTCTACATAGCGCACGACCTGGTCGCGCACCAGATCGCCGCGGTGGGAGAGCGGGCGCTCTCGCATCTCATCCGGAGTCTCGTAGATATGGCCCTCCAGCGATCCATCGTAGGCCCATTGGCCTTCGCCGATGGGGTCAAAGCAGGCGTTGCGCGTCAGGATGGCAAACACGGGCACCGCTCCAGACCGGCGGTACATGTTCACTGCCGAATAGATGGCCTGGCACGAAGCCACACCCTGCGGGCTGAGCTTGGCCAACTCTGTGAAGACGGCTTTCACCAGCCCGTAGAGCGAGCGACTCGTCTGCTGTGATTGCCACATCAGGCGAGCCACGGCATCGCGGTCCGCA
>Ga0123333_10000601_pt1 | contig 39806 bp, 34 predicted proteins | sample BioC12SIPDNA_3_FD_89957 | JGI IMG/M metagenome (GOLD analysis project Ga0123333, IMG submission 89957) | Anaerobic biogas reactor microbial communites from Washington, USA - Biogas_R2_B C12 SIP DNA | ecosystem: Engineered > Bioreactor > Anaerobic > Unclassified | place: Washington, USA...
CAGCATGATCAGCTCGGAGACCCCGTTGCCCAGGTAGACGTCGTCGACGTCCAGGTCCGGGAAGCCCGGCTCCTCCTGGTAGCGGCTGACCACGGCCCGCCGCGCCGGCAGGATCCCCTTGGACTCGGAGTAGCCCTGCGAGGTGGGCAGCGCCGCGATCATGTCCTGCAGGATCGTGTCGGGCGCCTCGTAGCCGAACGGGGCGGGGTTGCCGATGTTGAGCTTCAGGATCCGATAGCCCTCGGCCTCCAGCTGGGCGGCCCGGGCCGCCACCGGGCCCCGGATCTCGTAGAGCACGTTCTGCAGCTTGCTCGCCTGACGGAGCGGACGGAGCGGACCCCCGCGGAGTGAGACCTTCACCGCTCCATGGTGTCACCCCCGAACCCCTCACACCGACACCGGCGCGCGTGACGGCTCAGAGACTTGGGGTGGGGACCTGGGGTGGGGACGTAGGTTGGGACCATGTGCGGGAGGTATGCGGCGACGGCGGACCCTGACGAGCTGATCGAGGCCTTCGAGGTGGACCTCGACGCCACCAGCGAGTCCTCGCGCAGCGTGCTGGTCAACCCCCAGGACCCGCCGGCGGGCACGCCGGACTACAACATGGCACCGTCCAAGCAGGCGCCGGTGGTGCTCACCCGCACCCCCCGCGGGCCCGACGGGGAGAAGCAGCCGGACGCGGCACCGGTGCGCCAGCTGCGCCACCTCACCTGGGGTCTGGTGCCCTCGTGGGCCAAGGACCCGAAGGTCGGGATGCGGATGACCAACGCCCGCGCCGAGTCGCTCCTGGACAAGCCAGCCTTCGCGCGGGCGGCGACCGCGCGCCGGGCCATCGTGCCCGCTGCGGGGTGGTACGAGTGGCAGGTCTCCCCGGTGGCCGTCGACGCCAAGGGCAAGCCGCGCAAGCAGCCGTTCTTCATGCACCGGGCCGACGGCGACCAGATCGGGTTCGCCGGGCTCTACGAGTTCTGGCGGGACCGGAGCGCGGCAGAGGACGACCCAGCGGCCTGGATCGTGAGCTTCACGATCGTCACGACCGCGGCGGAACCGGGTCTGGACCGCGTCCACGACCGGCAACCGGTCGTGCTCGAGCGGGCGGTGTGGCAGGACTGGCTCGACCCCGCCACCACCGACCCGGACGAGGTCCGCGCGATGCTGCAGTCCCCGGGGCCCGGGCGCTTCGAGGCCTACCCGATCAGCACCGCGGTCAACGCGACCCGCAACAACGGGGCGCACCTGCTCGAGCGGCTCCCCGACGACCAGCTGGCGGGTGTCGTCAACCCGGCCACCGGCGAGGTGCTGGGCGGATGACGACCGGCGAGGTGCTGGGCGGATGACCGTCGACCCCATCTGGACCGCCGTCGACACCCCGGAGGGCGAGGCCCGGGTCGGCGTGCACCTGCCCGACTCCCCGCCGCGCGGCACGCTCATCCTCGGTCACGGCGCCGGCGGAGGGCTCGGTTCGTGGCCGCGGGACCTGCAGAGCGCCCGCACGGCCACCGACCACGGCTGGGCGGTGGTCCTCGTCGAGCAGCCCTGGCGGGTCGCCGGGCGCAAGGTCGCCACCCGGCCGCCCACGCTGGACACGGCCTGGCGGGCCGTCGTTCCCGCGGTCTTTCGGGACCCGCTCCCCCGCCCGCTCGTCGTGGGCGGACGGAGCGCGGGGGCCCGGGTCGCCTGCCGCACCAGCCCGGGGGACCCCGAGGGTCGTATGCCGCGCGCGGACGCCGTCCTGTGCCTGGCCTTCCCGCTGCACCCGCCGGGCCGACCCGACCGGAGCCGGGTCGCCGAGCTGACCGTCCCGGTGGCCCTGGGCATCCCGACCCTCGTGGTGCAGGGCAGCGCCGACCCGTTCGGCTCCCCCACCGAGCTGCGCGAGGCCGTCGCCGCCGAGTTCCCGGGCGGCGCCTCCCCCGAGGTCGTCGAGGTGCCCGGCAGCCACTCGCCGTCACGGGACCAGCCTCTGGTGACGCGCACGATCCTGGGCTGGCTGGACCGGCTAGGTTAGACCCTGGGCGGTGCACCCACCGCCCGGACAACGGCCGACTACCCGAGGAGCTCCATGGTCTTCCGAAAGCTCGCCCGCCCCCTGCTCGCCAGCGCATTCATCACGCGCGGCATCGACGCGCTCCAGCACCCGGGCTCGCGCATCCCCGCCGCCCAGAAGTTCTCGGAGTCGGTCGCCGAGCCGCTCGGCGTCCCCGGCGACCCCGAACTGCTGGTCCGCGTCAACGGAGCCGTCATGGCCGGCGCGGGCACGCTGCTCGCCCTGGGCAAGTTCCCCCGCCTCGCGGGTGCGGCCCTGGCCGTCAGCCTGGTTCCGGCCACCTTCTTCGAGCACCGCTTCTGGGAGGAGTCCGACCCGGAGGCCAAGGCGGCCGAGAAGAAGCAGTTCTTCGGCAACCTGGGGCTGCTCGGTGGCGTGCTGCTGGCCTCGCTCGACACCGCGGGCAACCCCGGCCTGGTGTGGCGCACCAAGAACGCGGCGCACATCGCCTCGCTGGAGTCGCAGCTGGCGGCCAAGAACGCCGTCTCCGCAGTGTCCGACAAGCTGCCCTTCTGAACGCCGTGGTCTGGGCCGCTCCCGCCGCACCGGGACCCGTCACCGGCACGGTCGTGGTGCCCGGCAGCAAGTCGCTGACCAACCGGCTCCTGCTGCTCGCGGCCCTGGCCGACCGGCCGAGCACGCTGCACCGCCCGCTAGTGTCGCGCGACGCCGAGCTGATGCTCGGCGCGGTGGAGCAGCTGGGAGTCCGGGTCGAGCGGGGCGCCGACGACCGGACCTGGCTGCTGACCCCGCCGGCTCAGCTCCGGGGCGGGGGCACGGTCGACTGCGGACTCGCCGGCACCGTCCTGCGCTTCGTGCCACCGGTCGCCGCCCTGGCCGACGGCCCGGTCGCCTTCGACGGCGACGAGCGGGCCCGGTCCCGGCCCATCGCCCCGCTGCTGGACGCGCTCGACGAGCTGGGGGTGGACGTCGAGCACGGCGGCCGCAACACCCTGCCGTTCACGGTGCTCGGCACCGGCCGGGTCGCCGGTGGCGAGATCGGCGTGGACGCCTCCGCCAGCTCCCAGTTCGTCAGCGCGCTGCTCCTGGTCGCCCCGCGCTTCGAGCGGGGCCTGACGGTGCGCAACACCGGCGACCGGCTGCCCAGCACCCCGCACATCGAGATGACCGTGCAGACCCTGCGGGAGGCCGGCGTCGAGGTCGCCACCCCGCAGCCCGGCGTGTGGCGGGTCGAACCCGGGCCGGTGGCGGGCCGGGACGTCGAGGTGGAGCCGGACCTGTCCAGCGCCGCACCGTTCCTGGCTGCCGCCGCCGCCACGGGAGGCACGGTCACGGTGACCGGCTGGCCCACCCGGACGACCCAGGCCGGCGACCGGATGCGCGACATCCTCACCACGATGGGCTGCGAGGTCTCCCTCACGGGTCAGCCGTCGGGCGCGGGCGCGGACCTCACGGTGACCGGCCCGGCACCCGGGTCGCTGCGCGGCGCCGACCTGGACCTCCACGACGTCGGCGAGCTGACGCCGGTGGTCACGGCGCTGGCCGCGCTGGCCTCCACCCCCTCGCGGATCACCGGCGTCGCCCACCTGCGCGGTCACGAGACGGACCGCCTGGCCGCGCTGGAGACCGAGGTGGGCCGGCTGGGCGGGGACGCCACCCAGACCCAGGACGGGCTGGTCGTCGCCCCGGCGCGCCTCTCCCCGGCGGCCCTGGAGACCTACGAGGACCACCGGATGGTGATGGCCGCCGCCGTGCTCGCCCTCGCGGTGCCTGGCACGGAGGTCCTCGGTGCGGAGACGGTCGCCAAGACCTTCCCCGACTTCGAGCGCGCGTGGACCTCGCTCGTCCTCGGACCGGGGGCCGTGGCTCCCTCTGGGGGCGGCGCCGGGTGAGTCGTTACGACCACCTCGACGAGTCGTCGGTGCGGGTCCGTCCCTCCCGCCGGGGCAGCCGCCCGCGCACCAAGGAGCGCCCCGCGCACGACGACGCGCAGGAGGCGCTGGTCATCGGCGTGGACCGGGGCCGCTACACCACCCGGCTCGAGGACCGGCAGGTGACGGCCATGCGGGCCCGCGAGCTGGGCCGCAAGAGCATCGTGGTCGGCGACCGGGTCGGGCTCGTGGGCGACACCTCCGGCGGCCCGGACGCCCTGGCCCGCATCGTCAAGATCCTGCCCCGCTCCTCGGTGCTGCGCCGGTCCGCCGACGACACCGACCGGGTCGAGCGGGTCATCGTCGCCAACGCCGACCAGATGGCGATCGTCACCGCCCTGGCCGACCCGGAGCCACGGCCCCGGATGATCGACCGCTGCCTGGTCGCCGCCTACGACGCCGGCCTCGACCCCCTCCTCGTGCTGACCAAGTCAGACCTCGCCTCCCCCGAGGGCCTCCTGGAGATCTACCGACCGCTGGACGTGCCGTATGTCGTGACCCGCCTGGACCCCGCCGGTGCCGGCGACGCCGAGGGCGTGGCCGAGGTGCTGGAGCACCTGCGGGACCGGGTGAGCGTGTTCGTCGGCCACTCCGGTGTCGGGAAGTCCACCCTGGTCAACGCGCTCGTCCCGGACGCGAACCGGGCCACCGGGGTGGTCAACGTCGTCACCGGGCGGGGCCGGCACACCTCCACCAACGCCGTCGCCCTCGAGGTGCCCGGGGGCGGCTGGGTGGTCGACACCCCCGGGGTGCGGTCCTTCGGACTCGGCCACGTCGACCCCGGGTCCTTCATCGAGCACTTCCCCGACCTGGCCGAGGGCACCGCGGACTGCCCCCGCGGCTGCAGCCACGACGAGCCGGACTGCGCCCTGGACGCCTGGGTGGCCTCGGGCGGCGCCGGCCCGTCCGGCGCGGTGCGCCTGGAGTCCCTGCGCCGGCTGCTCCGCAGCCGCACCGGCGACGGCAGCGACACCTGAGCCTCCCTGGCTCCGGGCCGGTGAGGCACTAGCGTGGTGCCGATGGCCACCTTCGACGACGACCTGCGCCTCGCCCACGTCCTGGCGGACGCGGTCGAGCGGTTCACCCTGGAGTCCTTCCGCTCCGAGGACCTGGAGGTGCGCTTCAAGGACGACGGCAGCCTGGTGACCCGGGCGGACACGCACACCGAGGAGCTGCTGCGGCACCAGCTGGGCCGCACCCGCCCCCGGGACGTGGTGCAGGGCGAGGAGCTGCCCACGACCGGTCACGGCAACCGGCGCTGGGTCCTCGACCCGATCGACGGCACCGTCAACTACGTCCGCGGGGTCCCGGTCTGGGCCACGCTGATCGGCCTGGTCGTCGACGACGAGCCGGTGGTGGGTCTGGTCGCGGCACCGGCCCTCAACCGGCGCTGGTGGGCCGCCACCGGCTCCGGGGCGTGGACCGGGCGCTCGCTGTCCCGCGCCACCCGCATCTGGGCCTCGGACACCTCCCGCGTGGAGCACGCCTCCCTGTCCTACTCCGACCTCAACGCCTGGCTCGACCACCCCCGCCGCGAGGGCTTCCTCCGACTGGCGGCCTCGTGCTGGCGCACCCGCGCCTACGGGGACTTCTGGAGCCACGTCTTGGTGGCCGAGGGCGCCGTGGACGCGGCGATCGAGCCGGACCTGGCGGTCCACGACATGGCGGCCCTCGCGCCGATTATCACCGAGGCCGGCGGCCGGTTGACCGACCTGGACGGCACCGACGGACCCTTCGGCAGCAGCGCGGTGAGCTCGAACGGCGACCTGCACCACGACATACTGGCCCTGCTGGCTGACGACGCTGCGGACTGACACCAGGCCACTGACCTCGCACGGCAACCCCTTGACCTGGCAGAATGAGGGACTGTGCTGCTGCCCCACGGTCTCGCGAGCGCCGTCCTGGCGACCCTGCTGGCCGTCTCCGGCAGCGCTGCGGCCGGGGCGGACGACCGCACCGACCTAGAACGCGAGGACCCGGCCAGCCTGCTGGTGGTCGTCGGCAAGCACCGGCCGATCTCGCCGCTGGACTACGAGCCCGACGACCTCACCGCCTGGCCCGGGACCGACTTCTGGGTGCGCGAGGAGGTCGGGGAGCAGCTGGAGCTGCTGGTCGCCGCGGCGGAGCGGGACGGTCACGGGCTGCGCGTCATCAGCGGCTACCGCTCCTACGACACGCAGGCCGGGACCTACGACTACTGGGTGCGCCACTACGGGCGGGCCGCCGCCGACGCCTCCAGCGCCCGGCCGGGCCACAGCGAGCACCAGACCGGGCTGGCGGTGGACCTCGACTCCACCACCGGGGAGTGCTACCTGGAGCCGTGCTTCGGCGACACCGACGAGGGCCGGTGGGTGGCCGCCCACGCGCACGAGTTCGGCTTCGTACTTTCCTACCCGGAGGGCTCGCGCGCGCTCACCGGCTACACCTACGAGCCGTGGCACGTCCGCTATGTCGGACCGCAGGTCGCCGGCGACATGCACCGCCGGGGGATCGCGCTGCTGAGCACCTACCTCGGGGTGCCGGCCTCCTCGGCGCGGATCGGCGAGCTGCTGGGCTCGCGCGGCTGACGCACGACCTCGACCGGCCCGCGCCCCAGCGCCCGAACACCGTCGGCGTGGCGGGCGTCGCCGACCAGGATCACCGTCCAGGGCTCGCCCCGGTGCCGGTCCCACGCCTCCCGGGCGACCTCCGGGTCCAGGGAGCGGACCTGGGCCACCGTGCGGGTGACGAAGTCGGTGTCCAGCCCGTCCAGCGCCAGGGAGACCGCCTCCCCCGCCACGGCCTCGCAGGTCGCGAAGCGGGCCGTGGCCGTGCGCGCCTGGTAGCGGGCGGCGTGCCGCAGCTCGGCGTCGGTCAGGTCGGCCCCGCGCAGGTCGAGGATGGACAGCAGCGCCTCCAGCGCCTCGACGGTCACGTCCCCGGAGACGGAGCCGATCGCGGTGAACAGGCCGCCGTGGGACCGGGGCCGGAAGCCGGCGCGGATCCCGTAGGTGTAGCCCCGCTCCTCCCGCAGCACGCTGTCGATGCGGGCCTGCGGCGACCCGCCCATCGCGAAGGACAGCACCTGGTAGGGCCCCCAGCCCAGCGGGTCCGCACGGTCTGGCCCGGGTCCTCCGACGTGCAGCTCGGTCTGCACGGCCCCGGGGCGGTCGACAAGGACGATGCGGCCGGCGTCCGCGGCCCGCGTGCCCGGGTCGGCCGGGGCCGGACGGTGTCCGGGCACGCTCGGCCAGCGTGCGAAGGCCTCCTCGAGCGCGTCCTGCAGCGCGATGCCGGTCAGGTCGCCCGCGACGGCCAGCACGGCGCCGTCCGGGCGCATGGTGCGCGCGTGGTGGGCGCGCACGTCCTCGGCGGTGATCCGCGCGACCGTCTCCGGGCTGCCCCCGGCGGGACGGGAGGCCCGGTCGGCGGGGTCGAAGTAGGTGCCGATGAGCCGCAGGGCGGCCAGGCTGGAGGGGTCGGCCCGGTCCTGGCCGATGTCGGCCAGCCGGTGGCGCACCTCGCGGCGCACCTCCTCCTCCGGGAAGCTCGCCTCGGTCAGGCACTCGACCAGCAGGTCCAGGGCCGTGGTCAGCTCCCGGCTGATGGTGTCCACCTCGACCAGGATGCCCCGCTCGCCGACACCTGCGTGCAGGGCGATCCCCTTGCGCGCCAGCAGCTCGGCCATCTCGTCGGCCGTATGCCGGGTGGTCCCCAGGTCGAGGCAGCGCGCCATGATCAGGCCCACGCCCTCGACCTCCTCAGGCTCCCCGGCCAGCGGGGCCGGGATGCCCAGCTGCACCGACAGGACGTGCTGGCCGGGCATGTCGAAGGCCTGGACCGACAGCCCGTTGGCCAGCACGAAACGGTCTGGCTCCGGGAAGCTCCAAGCGGCGGGCTCGGCGACCTCGGGGCGCGGTCCCGCCGGGGGTCTGAGCTGCTCGCCCGCCCCGGTCACGCCACGACCTCCGTCGCCTCGTCGGCGACCGCCCGGAAGGCGACGGTCGCGCGGGCGTCCGGGATGAGCCATCTCGCGGCCGCCTCCCGGACCTGGTCGGCCGTCACCTGGCGCACGCCGTCCAGGTAGGTGTTGATGTGCTCGGTGTCGTCGTGCAGCAGCGTGTAGTGGCTGATCAGGTCCGCCCGCTCCTGGTGCCCGGCCAGGGCCTCCAGCCAGGAGCGCTCGGTGTCGGCCAGCGAGGACTCCAGCTCGACCTCCGTGGGGCCCTCCACTGCGAAGCGCTCCAGCTCGGCACACACCGCCAGCTCCACCGCGTGCGGGTCGGCGGACTCCGCCACGTCGATCCCCAGGAACCCCAGGGACGCGCCGTCGACGAGCCCCAGCGAGGCCCCGGAGACGCTGGTCGCGACCTCCTCGACCCGGACCAGGCGACGGTAGAGCCGGCTGGTCGTCAGGCTGCCGAGCGCGTCGATCGCCACGGCACAGGCCAGGAACTCCGGCGTGTGCGCGACGGGCAGCCGGAAGCCGAGGTAGAGCCGGTCGTTCGGCACGTCCTCGCTCCGGTCGGTGCGGGGCGCGTCGGTGAGCGGCGACAGCTGCGGCAGGGGCTCCTGGCGGGTGGACGGCCGCTCGGGCAGGTCCCCGAAGTGCCGCTCGGCGGCCGCGAAGCCCTCCTCCGGGCTGATGTCGCCGACCAGGGTGAGCACGGAGTTGCCCGGCGTGTAGTGGCGCCGGTAGAAGGCGTGCACGTCCGCCAGGGTGGCCGCGTCCAGGTCCTCCATGGACCCGATGGTGGGATGGTGGTAGGGGTGCCCCTCGGGGTACACCAGGGCGCCCAGGTCGGCGATGGCCGTGCCGTAGGGCTGGTTGTCGTAGCGTTGGCGCTTCTCCTCCTTGACCACGTCGCGCTGGTTGTCGAGGTTGGCCTGGGTGACCGCCTCGAGCAGGCGGCCGTGCCGGTCCGCCTCCAGCCACAGGGCGAGGTCCAGCGCGCCGGTCGGCACGGTCTCGAAGTAGTTGGTGCGGTCGAACCAGGTGGTGGCGTTCAGGGTGCCGCCCTGCTCCATGAGCAGCGAGAAGTGCTCGCCCTCGGCGACGTTGGCCGACCCCTGGAACATCAGGTGCTCGAACAGGTGCGCCAGACCGGTGCTGCCCGGTTGTTCGTGCCGCGAGCCCACGCCGACCCAGATGTTGACGGTGACGGTCGGCACGGTGTGGTCACGACTGACGACCACCCGCAGCCCGTTGCTCAGGGTGTGGGTCGCGATCGGATAGTCCAGCGGCATCTGGCCACTGTAAACACGATCGGCCGGTCCCACGGCATCCGGCCGCACCGCCCACGCCCCAGTCGCTCAGCCGGCCGGCGCCTCCCGCGGCTCGTCCTCGTCGGCCTCGTCGGCCAGCCAGCCGACGTTGCGCCCGGCCCGCTCCGGGATGTTGCCGACGCGGTTCATGGCGATCCGGCCGAAGATCTGCTGCTCGGTGATGTTGCGCTCCGACCGACCGCGGCCGAGGAAGCTCACGAGCCAGTGCAGGAGCGTGGTCACCCGGGACTTGAACCCGATGATGTAGACGAGGTGCACCGCCAGCCAGAGGACCCACGCCGGGAAGCCGGTCACCTTGAGCTTGCCGATCTCGGCGATCGCCCGGAACCGGGAGATGGTCGCCATGTTGCCCTTGTCGAAGTAGCTGAAGGGTTCGGTGACCTGGTCGCCACCGAGCGTCGCCCTGATCTTCCGCGCCGCGTAGCGGGCCTGCTGGATGGCGACCTGCGCCACCCCGGGAAGGCCGTCCAGGGAGACCATGTCTCCCACGACATACACCTCGGGGTGGCCCGGGAGCGTGAGGTCCGGCAGGGCCGGGATCCGGCCCGCCCGGTCCACCTCGAGCCCCACCTGCTCGGCGAGCTGACGCGCCAGGGGGCTGGCGGCCACACCGGCGGCCCAGACCTTGGTCAGCGCCTCGATCCGGTGCCGCTCACCGTCCCGGTCCTCGTAGTCGATCCCCCGGGCGTCCACGTCGACCACCTTGGCCCCGAGCAGCACGTCGATGCCGAGCTTCTCCAGGGCGGCCTGTGTCTTGCCGCGCAGCGACTCGTCGAAAGAGCCGAGCACGGCGTCGGCCGCGTCCATCAGGTAGATCTTCGCGTCGCGCGGGTCGATGTGCCGGAAGTCGTTCTTGAGCGTCCGGCGCGAGAGCTCGGCGAGCTGGCCGGCCATCTCCACACCGGTCGGACCGGCCCCCACGACGACGAAGGTGGTGAGCGCGGCGGCCTCGTCGTGATGGCCGCTGGCAGCCGCGAGCTCGGCGAGCTCGAAGGCTCCGAAGATCCGGCCGCGGAGCTCCAGGGCGTCGTCGACGCTCTTCATGCCCGGGGCGAACTCCGCGAACTGGTCGTTGCCGAACCAGGACTGGTCGGCGCCGGCGGCGACGATCAGGTGGTCGTAGCCGTAGGTGCGGGGCACCCCGAGCGTGACGGCGGTGACGGTCCGGCCTGCGAGGTCGATGCCCGTGACGTCGCCCATCTCGACCTGCACGTTCTCCTGGCGGGCCAGCACCTCGCGGGTGGCTGGCGCGATCTCGCCGGGGGTGAGGATGCCGGTCGCCACCTGGTAGAGCAGCGGTTGGAAGAGGTGGTGGGTGGTCCGGGCGATCAGCCGGACGTCGACGTCGGCCTTCGCGAGGGCCCGGGCCGCGAACAGTCCGCCGAAGCCCGAGCCGACGATGATGACCCTGGGACGGGTTGCGCTGGGATTCATGTGGAGCCTCCTCAGAGGGGATAACCCTCACCTGCAGGCGAGTATGCCGTGACGTGCGTCATCTCACTCCCGCACGGCCGACCTGGGTCAAGTGGTGGATCGATGCTGCGCGTGACCCGATGGTGTCAGCGGACATCGTGTCGGTGCCGGCAGACGAACTCCGCCTGCTCGTCCGAAAGGTCCCACGGTGCGGAGAGCATCCTGTCGCGGAAGGTGGCTGGCTCGGGTAGCAGCTGATCCAGTTCGCAGTACCGATCGACGATTTCCGCATAGCCCGGCGCACCCCACCAAGCGGAGGGATACAGGAACCCGTTCGTGAGGAATGCCAGCCAGTTGCCGACACCGTTCGCGGCAATCCAGTCAGTTGCGAGACCTGGCGCACCAGGCTTCTCCGATCGCAGTTCAGCCTTCGCCTGTTCATTCGGCAGGATCGCGACGAGGTCATCCAGCAGGCCATCGAGAACATCTTCGACGGCATCGAGATCATCGGCAGACGCCACGACGTCAGCGATCGCCCGGCGCGCGAGCTCAGTAGCCCGTGCGTTAATGCGGAGCATGTCGGCGTCCGACCACGGCCCTTCGGCATGAGCGAACGTCTCGACCGCATTGGTGTTGCGGTACCAGGTGCTGACGAGCCCACCTGCCGCCGCATGAATGGTGGTCGGCGACGGCTCCAGACCATCGCCCCACTGCTGGCGCGCAAACTCCATGATCCGCTCGATCGACATGCTCATGGCGCGATCCTCTCGCCTTGCTGGCCGCCGGGAGGCTCGGCGAGGAGCGCAGAGCACTCACCTCCGTGGGAAGTCCTCAACAGCAACTCCTCATCGTGTCGAAGATCTTCTACGGGACGTCCCAGAACCTCAGGTGAGACCGGTGCAACCAGTCATCGACCCATCGGCGATCGGGCTCATCCGGGACACCCGAGCCCGCCCCGGCAGTGACCAGCTCGGCCTCGGCTCGTTCGAGGGACTTCAGGACATGGGGCAGCGCGACCTCTCCACGCCGAACAGACCGCAGGAAGGACAGGTCTGGCTCAGGCACGGGCAGCGTGATCCGCCCTGTGCGCAGCAGTTCGACGCCTTGCACACCCAGCCGCAGCGCGTGCATCGCAAACTTCGTGTCGTAGCCGTGGACAGCGACGAGTTCAGGCCGGTTGGTGTGAGCACCTGACTCGCCGAGCATCGCTGCTTTCTGGCTCTGGAGGTAGCCCAGGAACCGGGCTGCGGCGAGCTTGGATACGAAGCGGTGCGCGTTATCGACGAGCTCTGCACCGACCTCGTCGCGGAAGACGACCTCGTCGTCCGGCACGAACAGGGCGAGCAGAACAGTCGGATTTCCAGCCAGCGCCAGCCGGCACCACTTGCGCGCCGAGTAGATGACGATGTCGAGGTCGCCGGCCCCACTTCGGTTCCCGAGCCCACCAGGCTTGTCCCAGACGGTGTGACGTTGGTACTGCTCGAACTCGACCTCGGCTGCGCCGTTGAGTCCGCGAGGAACACGGGCCAGCCCGGTGACGAACTCACGCGGCTCGAGGCAGATCCCCATCTCATCGCGATCGTCCTGGCCACTGATCGATGTCCCGTGAACTCCGGAGCCCACCTGCACGCGCAGGATCAGCCCTGCCTCGGCGATCGCGCGCGCCTCCTCGGAGGCATGCGGGTGCGCAAACCCTGCCGGTAACCCCCGTTCGCCGGGGATCGCCTTCGCCTCAATCACGTGCCGAACGCTATCGGTGCAACCCCGGGCAGGCGACTGCATTGTGGTCGACGTCTCGCGTCGTCGTAGCCCCCCAGAAAACAGATCGAGGCCAGACGATGTCTGACCTCGATCTCTTGGTAGCGGGGGCAGGATTTGAACCTGCGACCTCCGGGTTATGAGCCCGGCGAGCTACCGAACTGCTCCACCCCGCGTTGGTCCCTCAAGTTTACGCCACCGCACGGCCCCGGCCAAATCGTCGGGCCCACCTGACCGACCGAGGTCCGCCGGCCCCCTCGCAGAGGCCGGCGGACCCGGTCACGGCGCGTCAGGGCGTCGCGGTGGCCTCGTCGGTGTCCCCGGTCGGCGTCGGGTCGACGGTGACCGACCCACCCTCGGGCGAGAGCTCGATCGCCCGGTTGATGGCCTGGTCCAGGCGGTCCTGGGCCTCGGCGTAGGCTTCCCAGTCGCCGTTGCGGAGGGCTTCCTGACCGTCCTCGTAGGCCTGCTGGATGTCAGCGACGGCGGCGGCCAGGTCGCCGGCCGGCTCGTCCTCCGTCGGCTCCTCCCCACCCTCGGCGGGCGGGACGACGGGGTCGGTGACCGGTTCGTCGGTGCCGGTCCCCTCATCCGCCGCGGTGGCGCCGGAGTCGCCGCCGAACAGCTCGTCCAGCGCGCCGTCGAGGGTGTCCGACCAGGCCAGCTCGTTGCCGAAGGAGACCACGACGAGCCGCTGCAGCGGGTACGAAGAACCGCCCGCGGCCCGGACGTAGATCGGCTCGACATACAGGAGCCCGCCACCGACCGGGAGGGTCAGCAGGTTGCCGATCTCGACCCGCGAGCCGGCCTGCCGGTTCAGCGACAGGAACTGGGAGAGGGTCTGCGTGAACGCCTCGGAGTTCTGGTTCGAGGACTCGATCTCGTTCTGGAACTGCCCGGGTCCGGTCACCGTCAGGTTGCGGGGGAGCTCCAGGAGGCGCATCTGGCCGTAGCCCTCCCGTTTCTCGCCCGCCGTGTTGCCGGCGTCGGCGTCGACCGCCAGGTAGCCGACGAGGTTCTGCCGGTCGCCACCAGGGATGTAGGTGCTGGTCAGCGAGAAGGTCGGGGCCTCCTGGCCGGGCATCGCGATGCTCAGGTAGTAGGGCGGCATCGCGACCTCGGTGTCGCCGGGCGCGCTCTCATCGGCGGCGACCTCCCAGAAGTCCTGGCCACCGAAGAAAGCCTCGGCGGTGTCCACGTGGTAGCGGGCCAGGACCTCGCGCTGCACCTTGAACAGGTCCTCGGGGTAGCGCAGGTGGCTCATCAGTTCGCTGTCGATCTCCGACATCGGCTGCACGGTGTTCTCGAAGGCCGCGGACCACGCCTTCAGCAGCGGGTCCTCCTCCTCCCAGGCGTAGAGCACGACCTCACCGGTGTAGGCGTCGACGGTGGCCTTCACCGAGTTGCGGATGTAGTTCACGTCGCCCTGCCCGATGGAGCGCACGTTCTGCGAGGTCGCGACGAGGGAGTCGGTGGTCACCTCGCCGAGCTGCTCCAGCTCACTGTAGGGATACTGCGAGGAGACGGTGTAGCCGTCCACGATCCACTTGATGCGGCCGTCGACCACGGCCGGGTACGGGTTGCCGTCCAGGCGCAGCCAGGGCGCCACCCGCTCGACCCGTTCCCGTGGCTCGCGGTGGTCCAGCATCCGGGACTCCGATCCCACGTTGTCCGACAGCAGGATCTCGACCTGGCGGTACTTGATGGCGTAGGCGAGCTGGCGCGCGAAGGTTCCCATCTCGACACCGCCGCCACCGGCGTAGGTGTTGCGGGTCTCCCCGGACTCGCTGTCGCTGTCGGGGTAGTCCAGCTCGCGCGGGGTGGTCCCCTCGTCCGCGCCGACGATGGAGTATGACGGGGAGTGCTCGCCGAAGTAGACGCGCGGCTCGAAGTCGCCCAGCTCGCCGACCGGTGGGATGTTGCGCTGGTAGAAGATCGGCTCGCCGTCCTTGGTGCGCTGGTTGCCGTAAGCGGCCACCAGACCGAAGCCGTGGGTGTAGACGGTGTGGTCGTTGACCCAGTTGCGCTGCGCCGCCGGGATGCCGTCGAGGCGCAGCTCGCGGACCGCGACCACCGTGTCGACCGTCTCGCCGTCCACGTCGTAGCGGTCGACGTCCAGCGCGTCGGGGAACTGGTAGTAGTTGCGGACGCCCTGCAGCTGGCGGAAGGTGTCCGAGACGATCGCCGGGTCCACGATGCGGATGCCGGGGACCGTCTCGGCGTCCTCCCGCAGCTGGCCCGGGGTCGCCTCGGTCTCGGCCTCGTAGTCGGTGATATCCATGTCGTTCAGCCCGTAGGCCGCCAGCGTCGAGTCGATGTTGCGCTGGATGAAGGGCTCCTCCAGCTGCGCCTCCGAGGGCTTGACGCGCAGCTCCTGCATGAGCGCCGGGAAGGCGCCTCCGACCAGGAGCGCGACCACGATGAGACCGGCCAGACCGATCAGCGGGAGCCGCCAGGTGCGGGTCCAGATGGTGGACAGGAAGAGGAGTGCGCAGATGAGCGCCGCGATCGCCAGCACCCCGCGGGTCGGGAGCACCGCGTTGACGTCGGTGTAGGTCATGCCGGTCATCCGGCCGTGCTCCGCGGTGGCCAGCCCGTAGCGCTCCAGCCAGTAGGCGATGGCCCGCACCCCCACCAGGACGGCCAGCAGGATCGACAGGTGGATCCGGGCAGCCCGGGTGGTCTTCTCACCCGGCCCCTGCAGCTGCAGCCCGCCGTAGATGTAGTGGGTCATCAGCGCGCCGATCAGCGCCAGGCCCAGGGTGAGGGTGGCGAAGCTGACCAGCACGTTCAGCCAGGGCAGCGTGAAGACGAAGAAGCCGACGTTGATGCCGAACTGCGGGTCGGTGATCGCCTCGCCGGCCGAGTCCAGGAAGGGCTGACGGTTCAGCCACAGCAGCAGCGTCTGCCACTGCGCGGCCATCGCCGAGCCGGCGAACAGCCCCAGCAGGATCGGCGCACCCAGGAAGACCAGCCGTCGCACCGGCTCCAGGGCGGCCCGATAGCGGTCCAGGTTGATCTGCTCGGGGCTGCTCGGGGCGTAGATGGGCCGGTTGCGGTAGGCGAAGTGCAGGGAGCTCCAGACCAGCAGGGCGGTGACGACGCCGGCAGTCACGAACAGGATGACCTGGGTGATCAACCGCGTGGTCAGGACGGTCCGGTAGCCGACCGAGTCGTACCAGAGGAACTCGGTCCACAGCTGGGCCAGCCAGGTGACCGCCGTGAGCACGGCGATGAGGATGAGCACGGTCGGGATGAACCGCCCACGGCCTCCCAGGCCCGTCCGCCCGCGGCCGCCCCCGGCACCCCCGGCGCCCGGTCCCGGCACCTTCTCGCTGCCACCACTCTCCGGACGGTCACCGCGCATCCCGAACCCGAACGGGTCGTGAGCCCCTCGCTCCCGCGGCGCGCCCGAGTCGTCAGCCGGCTCCTCCGGAGTCGTTCCACCACGCTCAGTCACTGCAACCCGCTTCCTCGTGGCCGTGCGTCCGGCCGAGTCCTCATAGTGTCTGCGACAACGCTAACCCAGCGGGTGCTGCGGAACCGCCTCCGGATCCGGACTGCGACCTCACTGGCGTGACCAGGTCGGCGGGATGGCACGATGGGCCGGTGTCCGACCTCGCACAGATCCTCACCAAGGCCGCCGTCGACACCGAGCGCCACGTGGCCAGACTCGGGTGGGACCAGGCCCCCCGTCTGTTCGCCCTGGTGCGGACCGACTCCCTGATGAGCGCCGAGCCCGGCCTGCGGGCCCAGCTGGCGGGGTCCGCCCCGGACTCCCTCACCTCCATCGAGCAGGAGGGGCTGCGCAAGACCTCCAACATCGAGACCATGCTGGGCACGCTGGCCTGGCCCGAGGGCGTCGACGGCGCGGCGATCGCCCTGGAGCGGATCGTGGTGCCCCCGGAGGCCGAGCGGGACCTCCCCCTGCACCCGACCGAGGCGACCGAGGCGCTGGCGGCGCACCCGGCCCGCAAGGACGTCCGGCTGCTGGCGGCCGTACTCCGCAGCGGCGAGTCGATCTGCCTGCTACGCCAGCGCGACCACGACAGTGACGACGCGGTCGCCGTGGGGGCGGACATCGCCCCGGGGCTGGTCGAGGCCCTGCGCGCGACGCTCCACGACTGACGCGGGGCGCTCAGTCCTCCAGCGTGCACTGGGGAAGGTCGACGTCCTCGCCCTCGCCCAGCGCCTCCACGATGTCCCTGGCCTGGTCGAAGGTCTCCACCTTCGCCACCTGCAGCCCGTCCGGGATCCGCCCGACCACCTCGTCGCAGTTCGCCGCCGGGGCCAGGAAGTAGTCCACCCCGGCACGCTCCGCGGCCCACATCTTCTGGTGCACGCCGCCGATCCCGCCGACCGCGCCGTCCGAGCTGATCGTGCCGGTTCCCGCGATCCGCAGACCGCCGGTCAGCTCGCCGGGGGTGATCTTGTCGTAGATCGCCAGGGAGAACATCATGCCTGCCGACGGGCCACCCACGTTGCCGGCGTCGATGGTCACCTCGTAGGGCAGGTCGAAGTCGCTGGCCAGGAAGACGCCGATGATGGTGCGCGGGTCGGCGTCCGGGTCCTGCGGGTCGGGCTCGCTCTCCCCCGTGGGGACATCGACGTCCAGCTCCTCGCCGTCACGCACCAGCGTGAACGGGACCACGTCCCCGGGCTCGAACTCCTGCAGGATGTCGCTGACGTCGCCGGGCACGGCGACCGGCTGGCCGCCCACCTCGAGGATCTGGTCATCGACCTCGAGCGTGTCGCCCGCGGGGGCGTCCACGATGATCTGCGCGACCTTGACCTGCTCCGGCACCTCGATGTCGATCGCACGCAGCGCCACCACGGCGGCCCCGAGCTGCGACCGCGCCATCAACCTGACGTTCTCCTCCTGGATCTCCTGGGCCGTCACGTCGGGAGGAAAGACGTCCTCGGTGTCGTAGATGTCGATCGCCGGGTCGATCCTGGCCATCAGCCAGTCCCAGGCGGTCACGTCCGACCGGGGGCCGCCGTCGATGAGGATCGTCAGGAAGTCCAGCGAACCCGAGGTCGGGTAGGTCTCCAGCCCCTCGACGTGCACCACGGGCTGCCCGTTCATCTCGCCGAGCGTGTCGTGCACGCCAGCGGGCCGGTAGAGCACCTTGTCGACCGTCACCAGGTTGAGCAGCGCCACGCCCACCACCAGCAGCACCGCCAGGCCGAGCGCGAGCCCGGTGCCCCACCCGATCCTGGTGTGCGGCGGATGCGCCGCCGGCTGGCCGGACGGCGGGCCCTCGTAGTAGGTCACAGGCCGACCCACTCGGTCGATCCGGTCTCGAACAGCTGCTTCTTCCAGATCGGCACGCGGGCTTTCAGCTCCTCGATCAGCGCGCGGGCGGCGGCGAAGGACTCGGCGCGGTGGGCGGCGGCCACGGCACACACCACCGCGGTGTCGCCCACGGCCAGCTCGCCACGCCGGTGGACGGCGGCGACGCGCAGGACCCCCGGCATCCGGCCGATCTCCTCGGCGACGGCCGCCAGGGTCTCCTCCGCGTCCGGGTGTGCGCTGTAGTCCAGCCGCACGACGCCCCCGCGCCCTCCGTCATGGTCCCGTACCGTACCCACGAAGATCGCCACGGCACCGGCCGCAGGATGCCGGACCGCGGCCAGCACCTCGTCGACGGACGGACCGGAGTCCACGATCTGGGCCAGGACAACCCGCTGTTCGTCACCACTCACCGCGCCATCATCCCCCACACCCCCGGGAACTGCCTGAACCTCCCCGACGTGCGGGCCGGGCCCGCCGGCCGTCAGGGCCGCTTGCGCCGGCGCCGCAGCAGGGCCGCCGTGGCCACGACGGCGACAGCCGCACTCGCCGCACCCGCGGCCCCGAGCGCGGCGTCCTTGCGCTCGAGGCGACGGGTGTGGCGGGCCCCGTGATCTCGGGCCAGCTCCAGCAGGATCCGCAACGACTCCACGTTGTCGCGGGCGGCGCTCCAGCCGTGGGTGGCCAGTCGACCGGAGTCGACCACCCACGGATGCGACACGTACGCGAGGTCCGAGGCCGGCAGCGGGAGCACCCCGAGCCGGTGGAGGCGGTCGGCCGCCGCGTGGGCCGCGGCGGGTGCGACCGCGATGTGGCGGAGGCCGGAGATCTCCTCGACCTGCTCCAGGCTCAGGCTCCCGGGTGCTCCCACAGTCACCACCGGGCCCAGCCGGTCACGCAGGACGGTCACCAGGGCACTCCCGAGGTCCTCGATGTGGCAGAACTGCCAGGACGGTTCGGCCCCCTTGAGCGCCAGCAGCCGCGGCGCCTCGAAATGTCGCGTGATGATGCTGTCCACACCCGGGCCGACCAGGGCGGCCGGGCGGACCGAGGTCACCAGGACGGTGGGGTGCACTCCGCGGGCCCGGTCCAGGAGGTCCTCGACCTCGACGAGGTCCGCGACCATGCCCTCGCTGTCCGACGAGCGCAGCGGGCTGTCGTCCGGCAGCGGCACCGGATTGTCGGGGCGGGCACCGAAGACCATGGCGCTGGTCACGACCACGAGGTGGCCGACACCGGCGGCCGCCGACGCGACGGTCAGCGTCTGCATCTCCCGGACGAGGCGGGACCGGCGGTCCGCGGGGCTCTCACGGAGCTCCCGGCTCAGGTCGGCGCCGTGGGTCAGGTGCACGACCGTCTCCAGGTCCCGGAGCGCGTCCACCACCCCTGGAGACGTGAGGTCGGCCTCCCGCCAGGTCGGCTCCCCGGGCATCTCGGAGCTCTCTAGCGGTGGTCCCAGCCCGACCACCTCGTGCCCGGCGGCCTGGAGCTGTTGCGCCAGGGCCGATCCCAACGGCGTGCCCGCACGGGTGACCGCGACCCGTCGTGGCACGTGCGGTGGTGTCGTCGATGGTGGGGCGTCGGTACGCCGAGAGCGAAAGCCCTCCTCCGGGGAACTCACGACCCACTCCTCCTGTTGACTGGGATAGCGAGGTGGCACGGGCACACCGGCACGGGCGACCTCGCGAACCATCCTCCCAGGACGGGCATGATGGACACGCGGATCGCGACGGAAGGACAGTGCCGTGTCGGATGAGAAGAACCCTGGTGCCGGCAACACCGGCGACGACGACGGACGGCGCGAGCCGATGGGCTTCCGCGGGTCGGGGGACACGGGGCCGGAGGACACCGGTGCAGCGGACACCGGTGCGGCGGACACGGGAGCAAGTGCCTCCGGCGCGAGTGACTCCGGCACGAGTGACTCCGTGGCCGGTGGGTCCGCACCGGGCGACGCCTCCTCGGGCGTGGATGCCCTGGGTGCGCTGTTCGGCGGTGAGCTCCCGCCAGAGCTCCGTCAGCAGCTGGAGGCCATGGGGCTGGGCCAGGTCGACCCCGCGATGATGCAGATGGTCCAGGCGCAGGTGCAGGCGATGATGGCCGGCCCCGACGACGGGCGCGCGGTGAACATGTCGGTCGCCGACGACGGGGCCCGCAACGTCGTGGCCGCCGCGGGGGACCCGAGCATCTCCGAGTCCACCGTGCGGGACGTCGAGCAGGTCGTTCAGGTGGCCAGCCTGTGGCTGGACCAGGTCACCGACCTGGCCCCACCGGAGGGTCGGGTCCGTGCCCTGAGCCGCGCCGAGTGGGTCGAGCTGAGCATGCCCGTGTGGCAGACCCTGACCGAGCCCGTCGCGGCCGGCATCGCCACGGCGATGACCACCGCCATGCAGGACCAGCTCCGAGACCTCGGGGACGGTGAGCTCCCCCAGCTGCCGGGACTTCCGGCGGGCATGGACCCGCGGGCGTTGCTGGGTCAGATGGAGCCGATGATGCGCCGGATGAGCGCCGGCATGTTCGGCGCCCAGGTCGGGCAGGCCGTGGGGGCACTGGCCTCCGAGACCGTCTCCGGCACCGAGGTCGGGCTCCCGCTGCTGCCGGGCGAGGTGGTGGCACTCCTACCCGCGAACGTCGCGGCCTTCGCCGAGGGGCTCCAGATCGACGCCGGGGAGGTCCACCTCTACCTGGCGGTCCGCGAGGCCGCCCGGGTGCGCCTCTTCGCCGGGGTGCCGTGGCTCGGTCCGCAGCTGCTGACCGCCGTGCAGGACTACGCGCGGGACATCCGCTTCGACACCGAGGGGATCGAGCAGGCGCTGCGGTCGGTCGACCCGAGTGACCCTCAGGCCATGCAGGAAGCCGTCTCCGGGTCACTGTTCTCCCCCGAGCCCAGCCAGGCACAGCGCGTGGCCCTGACCCGGTTGGAGACCTACCTGGCACTGGTCGAGGGCTGGGTGGACACCGTCGCCAGCCGCGCCACCAGCCCCCACCTGCCCAATGCCCAGGCCATGGCGGAGGCGGTGCGCCGCCGCCGGGCCACCGGTGGCCCGGCGGAGAAGACGTTCGCCTCCCTGGTCGGGCTCGAGTTGCGCCCCCGCCGGCTCCGGGACGCCGCGAACCTCTGGGCGGCGCTGGAGTCCGAGGCCGGCCAGGCGGCCCGCGACCGCGCCTGGGAGCACCCCGACCTGGCCCCCGGGGCCGCCGACCTGGACGACCCCCTGGGCTTCGTGGAGCGGGTGACCAGCGTCAGCGACGACGACACCAGCCTCGACGAGGAGCTCGAGAGACTGCTGAACGACGAGGAGCCCTGAGGGTCCACCCCGAGGACAGACCTCGTATCTCTGGTCGTCGGACTGCGCGGAAGACCCGTCAGTCCTGCTCCAGGTCCCCGTCGTCGTCCTCGGGCACCTCACGCCCCTTCGCGAAGGCCACCCCGTGGAGGAACGCGGTCGACTCGGCGTAGCGGGCATACCGTCCCACGAGCGCCTTGAACCGAGGCCCGTGGTTGGGCTCCAGGAGGTGGGCCAGCTCGTGGAGGATGACGCTGTCGACCACCCAGGAGGGCATCCCCTCCAGCTCCGTGGACAACCGGATGGTGCGGCTGGCGGTGCTGCAGGAACCCCAGCGCTTCTGCTGGTTGGTGACCCAGGTGATCGAGGCTGGCCGGGCCCGGCCGTCCAGGTAGCGCTCGGAGAGGCGCAGCGCCCGGGCCATCAGGTCCTCCCGCTCGAGGCGGCGCCGCGACTGCGCACGGAGGTGCCGGGCCAGCAGGTTTTCGACGTGCTTCTGCTCCTCCTCGCGGCTGAGCCCCGCGGGCATGAGCACCACGAAGGTGCCGCCCTCCAGTCGGGCGGAGATCGTCCTGCGACGCCGCGCGCTGCGGCGGATCTCGACGTCCGGTCGGGACGGGGCCATCGGCCCGGCGGTGTCGTGTCCGTGTGGGGTCCCGGTCATGGAGCGTCACGTTAGCTGCCCGGACCGACAGTGGCTGGAGCGCGTCCACAGGTGCCGACACGCAGGGGCCGCTGAGCACGAATCGTGCGGAATTTGTGCTCAGGTGGGTCTAGGGTGGACCCGAAGTGCAGGTCGGACGACCTGCTCCAGCAGGGCCCCGGCCCGCGGACTGATGAGGAGCGAGTGACCCATGGCTGAGACCAACGAGACCTACCAGGGCGAGTTCTACTGCGTGAAGTGCAAGGAGAAGCGCGAGGCTGAGGGGCGTGTGGTGGAGACCAACGGCCGTCGCATGGCCAAGGGTGTGTGCCCCGTGTGCGGCACCAACCTCAACCGCATCCTCGGCAAGGCTGCCAGCGCCTGAGCGCAGATCAACCGTCGGAGGGCGGGTCGGTGCCGTTGCACCGACCCGCCCTCCTGTCGTGTCGGTGCCGTGCCGAATCCCTCCGCCGCGCCGACCTGGCCTCCCGTGACCGCGTCCCGGCCGTGGCCCGCCCTGTGGACAACGGTGCCCGCCACCCAGCCCGACATGGCAGGGTCGGCCCATGTCCACGACAGTCCGGCTCCGGCCCGGCGCCCGCCCGGTGCGCCGGGGACCCGGCGAGGTGCAGTTCGGGCTGTCCCCCGCCCACGGCATCGTCCTCGCCGGGCTGACCGACCGGGAGGCCCGGCTCCTGCTCTCCCTGGCCGGCACGTCCGGCGCTTCCTGCGACGACGTGCTCGCCCAGCGCTTCGGTGTCTCCGCCGAACGGGTGGCCGAGCTCGTCATGACTCTCGGTGGGCACGGCCTGCTGGTGGACGCGGGCGCCACGCCCAGGGATCCGGACAGCTGCTGCCTTGCGATCCCTGGCCGGGGCAACGTCATCGACCGCATCCGCGAGGAGCTCGCCGGTGTCGGTGCGGGTCGGGTGATCACCGATCATGACCAGCCGACCGGTCTGGGGGCCGACCTGGTGGTGCTCTGCGCCGTGGACGCGATCGCGCCTGACCAGGGGCGGGCGTGGCAGGACGCCGGCGTGCCGCAGCTTCCCGTGGTGCTCCGCGACGGCGAGGTCGTGATCGGTCCTCTGGTCCGCCCGGGCCGCTCGGCCTGCCTGCGCTGCCTCGACCTGCACCGTCGCGACCGGGATCTGGCCTGGCCCCGGATTCTCTCCCAACTGACTTCCCCCACACCGGATCTGACCCGCAGGGTGGACGCCGCACCGGCCCGGGCGAGCACGGTCGGCGCCCTGGTGGCCATGATCACCCTGGAGTGCCTGGACTCCGCCGGGGGCCCGCCGGGCGTCTCCTGGCACGTGGCGCTCCCGCTGCCCGAGGTGTGCACACGCCGGTGGGAGCGGCATCCGGCCTGCGACTGCCACATCGAGGCGGCATGACCGGACCGATGCCGTGCAGGACCCACACATGACCGGTGCCGTGCAGGACGCACCGAGGACGTGCAGGACACACAGAAGCGGGGCCGACACACGGTGAGGTGTCGACCCCGCTTCGGCGGGTGCTGCTGCGGCGGCGCCTGGCAATGCGCCCCGGCACGTGCCGGTGTCACCGCTGCAGGAGGTACCGCTGGGTGTTCTGGCGCAGGGCGGTCGGCCGCAGGCTCATGGCCAGCTTCTGCCGGTGCTCCAGCTCCAGGTCGGCGGTCCGCTCGCGGTGCTGGGCGCGAGCCAACTGCTCTTCCATGAGGTGGTACATGATGACTCCTTGAGTGTGATGTGTTGTCGAAGCGTGATGTTGCTCTCGCCGCGTCACGCCGCGACGGGGTTCTTGCGGGGACGGCCGCGGGGCCGCTTGCGCGGCACGACGGTCCCCTGGAGGACGAGCTGCCCTCCCCAGACACCCCACGGCTCGCGCCGCTCGAGTGCCTGCTCGAGGCACATGGCCCGGATCGGGCAGTCGACGCAGAGCGCCTTGGCCGCCTCGACCTCCTCCGGCAGCTCGGCGAACCACAGGTCCGCGGGGTGCTGCCGGCAGGGCAGTTCGGCCTCGATCTCGGTGGTCCCCCCGACCATCCAGGGGTTCATCGACGACTCGTTCTGCTCGGCGTCCTGGACGCCTGCGTGGGTGTGCACGCTGTTCCCTTCCTCGCGCTGTGTGCAGTGGTGGTGCGGGCGCTCGGCCCGGTCCTGATCAGTCATGGCTGGCTCCTCGATCGAGGACCCGGACTTCAGGCACCTGCTGCAGATGCACAAAGGCCGCGGATCCTCAGATGGGGTTCCGCGGCCTGCGAGGGGAAACTGGGTCCTAGACCACAGCCCTCACAAGGGGGAACGCCACATCGGTGGCAGGGTTGGTGATGGCGCCAAAATCGGCCCCGTAGACACCGGTGCCGATGCGCTCCCGCCGCAGCAGCTCAACGGAGCCGACGGAAACTGGGCACACGGCACCCTTGGTGCCAGCCACGCCTGTGGGGATCATCATCGTGATCATCGTTTCCGCCTCCTCTCGCTCGCTCTGCTGGCCCACCGGTCGTCACCCCCGGTGAGTTGGACGTTGTCTACCGTACGGCAGCGCCTCGCGGGCGCGCAACGCAATTAATCAAGAATCTTTCCGAGATATCCGCACAACGTCCTGACCAGCGAGTATGTCGAGCACATCGGAGCCGTAGAGCTCCAGCTTGCGGGGTCCGACACCGGGGATCGCCGCGAGCTCCGACGTCGTCCGGGGCGTCAGCTCCGCGATGGCGGTCAGGGTCGCGTCCGTGAAGACGACGTAGGCCGGCACGTTCTGGTCCCGTGAGGCCTCCAGCCGCCACTCCCGGAGGCGTTCGAAGGTCGCCTCGTCGTAGGTGGGCGGGCACTGATCGCAGCGTCCCACCTTGCGCTCGGCCGCGGACTCCAGCACGGCACCGCAGGTCCGGCAGTTCTTCGGCCGGCGGGCGGTGCGGGAAGCCTTCGGCCTCGACGCCCCCTCCGGGCCCTTCCCCAGCCCCAGCAGTCGACCGGCGGGCTGGAGGAACCGGGAGGGCTTGCGGCCAGCCCGACCCCCGGCGCCCCGGGCCGCGGCCCAGCTCAGCCGCAGCACCCGGCGGGCCCGGGTCAGTCCGACATAGAGCAGCCGCCGCTCCTCCTCGATCCGCGCCGCCCCCTCGGCCATCGACACCGGGAGGAGCCCCTCGCTGCACCCGATGATGAAGACGGCGTCCCACTCCAGGCCCTTGGCCGCGTGGAGCGAGGCGAGCGTCACCCCCTGCACCGTCGGGGCGTGCTGCTCCGAGGCCCGTCGGTCGAGCTCGGTGACGAAGCCACCGATGCGCAGCTCCGGATCGAGCGCCGCCAGGTCGTCAGCCAGGTTGGCCAGGGCATCGAGCGACTCCCAGCGCTCCCGGCTCGCGGCTCCCGCCGCGGGTGGCCGGGGGCTCCACCCGGCGCCACCGATGACGTCCCGGACCGCCTGCCCCAACGGGGGGCTCCCGGTGTCCCCGCGGACCGCCCCGCGGAGCAGGACCACGGCCTGGCGCACCTCCTGGCGGGAGAAGAACCGCTCGCCGCCCCGCACGAGGTAGGGGACCTCGCGCGCGGCCAGCGCCGACTCCACCGCGGCCGACTGGGCGTTGGTCCGGAACAGCACCGCGACCTCGCTGGCCGGGGTGCCCGTGCCGAGGAGGTCCTGGATCGAGGCGGCGACCCCCTCCGCCTCCGCGACGTCGTCGGCGTAGGCCGTGAGCTGCGGCGCCGGGCCCGCCTCGTTCTGGGCGCGGAGCTCCACGCCGCCCGAGGCGGTCTTCCCCAGGACCAGGTTGGCGACCTGGACGATCTGCGGGCTGGACCGGTAGTTGCGCACCAGCCGCACCACCTTCGCGTCCGGGTGCCGCTGCGGGAACTCCAGCAGGTGCTTGGGGGAGGCTCCGGTGAAGGAGTAGATGGTCTGAGCGGGGTCGCCCACCACGCAGATCTCCTCGCGGCCCCCGAGCCACAGGTCCAGCAGTTGCTGCTGGACGGGGTTGACGTCCTGGTACTCGTCGACGACGAAGTGGCGGTACTGGTCGCGCACCGACCCGGCGATCCTGGGGTGCGCGTCCAGGATCCCGACCATGAGGAGCAGCACGTCCTCGAAGTCGATGACGTGACGCTCCCCCTTGACGTCCTCGTAGGTGCTCATCAGGCGGGAAACCGCGGTCAGGTCCAGGCCCGCGACCCCGTCGCGACGGCCCCGCACGGCCTCCGGGTAGCCCTGGGGCGTGATGAGGTTGACCTTGGCCCACTCGATCTCGGCGGCGAGGTCGCGCAGCGCCGGTCGGTCGAGGCGCAGCCGCAGCCGTCCCGCGGCCTCGGCGACGGCGGGGGCCTTCTGCGCGATGACCTCCGGTGGGGCGCCCCCGACGGCCTGGGGCCAGAAGTACTGGAGCTGGCGCAGGGCGGCCGCGTGGAAGGTGCGGGCCTGCACCCCGGGGACGCCGAGCGCGCGCAGGCGGGTGCGCATCTCCCCCGCGGCGCGCGCGGTGAAGGTGACCGCCAGCACCTGGTGGGGCTGGAAGGCCCCGGACCACACGCCATACGCGATCCGGTGGGTGATCGCGCGGGTCTTCCCGGTGCCGGCGCCAGCGAGGACGCACATCGGCCCGGTGGGCGCCGCGGCCACGGCGAGCTGCTCGGGGTCGAGTCCCTGCAGCACCTGGTCGGCCGAGGTGGGCGGCCCGCCCCCCGGGGGCGCCGTCACGTGGTGGCCCGCGGGAACGTCAGCGCCGTGGCGTCGCTGGCCGCCTCCACGGGACCGCCGTGCCAGTGCTCGATGAGGTGCCGGGCGATCGACACCCGCGGGGGCAGGCCGAGCTCGCCGGAGCGGGCGGCGTGGGACAGCTCGCCCCGGGTGAACCAGGCGGCCTCGACGATCTCGACGGGGTCGAGGGTCAGGGACGTGCTGGAGACGCGGGCGGTGTAGCCGACCATGAGGGAGGCCGGGAACGGCCAGGGCTGGTTGCCCCGGTAGACCAGGTCGCGCACCTCCAGGCCCACCTCCTCCTCGACCTCGCGACGGACAGCAGCCTCCAGCGACTCGCCCGCCTCCAGGAAACCAGCAAGCACCGACATCCGGCCCTCCGGCCAGTGCGGCCCCCGGGCCAGCAGGATCCGTTCGTCCTCGTCGATGACCGCGACGATGATCGCCGCGTCCGTCCGGGGGTAGTGCTGCGACCCGTCGACCGTGCACCGGCGGACCCAGCCGCCCTCCTCGACGACCGTCGGGGCGCCGCAGCGCGGGCAGAAGTGGTGGCGGGAGTGCCAGTTCGCCAGGGCGACCGCCGTGGTCAGGACGCCGGCGTCGGTGTCGTCGAGCTCGGCCCCGGCCTCTCGCAGGCTGCGCCAGCCGCGCTCCGGCTCCGGGCGGGCCCCCGCCGCCTCACCGTCACGCATCACCGCGACGTAGTCGACGCCCTCCGCGTCGTGCCCGAGGTACAGCGCCTGGTCCGAGGGGTCCTCGAAGCGCGGCGCCCGGTGGACCAGCCGCAGCCGCCCGTCCACGCGGCAGGTCAGCGCGCGACCGTCCGCCAGATCGATCACCCGGGTCGCGGAGTCGCCCAGGGCCCGGGTGATCGGGTCGCTGTCACGACGACCCAGGCCGTTGCGGTGGAGGGTCCCCCGGGAGAGCGACAGGTCCAGCAAAGCGTCCGAATCCACACTCACGCCCCCACTGTAGGCCGGTCCCCCGACCCTCGTGTGGCGCGGCCTACACCACGGCAGGCGCCTGACGTCATACGGTGTGAGGGTGATTCGCAGCGACCTGGCCTTGGCCGCCCTGGCCACCGCCGCCGTGCCTGGGATGCGGCCGGTGTCGGTCGCCGCCATCCGCAGCGGTGAGGAGAACCCGCTCCACCAGTCCGCCCTGGTGGAGGACGTCACCGGGCGCACCTGGGTGGTCCGCTCGCCCCTGAGCCCCGCCGCCGGCGCGGAGCTGGAGCGCAACGACGACCTGATCCGGCAGCTCGGCAAGCACCTGCCCTTCAAGGTCCCCGCCGCCGCCGGCTATGCCGATCTCGGGCCGGACGGGCGTGCGGCCGTTTATCCGTATGTCGAGGGGCGGGGCCTGAGCCTGCGTCACCTTCCCGTGGGGCCGGGTCTGGCCAGCGCGGTCGGCCGGGCGATCGCCGCCGTGCACAACATGCCGCGGGAGCTCTTCGAGGAGTTCGCCGTCCCGGTGTTCGACGCCCGTGAGTTCCGCGACCGCAAACTGGCCGAGCTGGACCGGGCGGCCGAGACCGGGCACGTGCCCAACGGTTTGCTGGCGCGGTGGGAGCAGGCGCTGGATGCCGCCCCGCTGTGGCAGTTCGCTACGGTGCCCGCGCACGGTTCGCTCGGCGGGGAGTCCTTCCTGGTGGTCTTCTCCGACGAGGCCGACGCCGCCAGCGGTCGGGTGGTCGGGCTGACCGGCTGGGAGCGGGCGCAGGTGGCCGACCCCGCCGAGGACTTCGCCCAGCTGGTGGAGCAGGCCAACCCGCGGGCGGTGGACGCGGTCTTCGACAGCTACTCGCTGGCCCGCTCGCAGCGCCCCGACGGCTACCTGCTCAGCCGAGCCCGGCTGGCCTCGGAGATGCAGCTGCTCAACGGTCTCGCGACCGCGGTCGGCAGCGGCGACGAGCCGTTCGTCCGGCGTCGGGCCGACGACCTGCGCAAGCTGGACCGGCTGACTGCCAACGACGACTCGCTGATCCCGCGGACGGCCTTCGCGCCCGTCCCCGACGACCCGGAGCCCGCGGAGGAGTACACCGTCGTCGAGGACTCGCAGCCGGTTATCGGGGACCCACAGCCCGTCGTCGAAGACTCACAGCCCGTCGTCGAAGACTCACAGCCCGTCGCCGAGGAAGCCCGGGACGGTGCGGGCGAGTCCGCGGTGGTCGTGGAGGCGCCGTCAGACTCCGTCGACGACGAGGACCTGGACGAGGCCAGCGAGGACGCCGCCTTCGAGGTCGAGGCGCCCGCCGAGGGCACCGACCTCGAGCCGGTGACCCGCCCGGAGAGCGCCGTGTCGGCCGCCGACGTCACCGCTCCCCTACCGATGTTCCGCCCCGTGACGCCGGCCCCCGCAGCCTCCGTCACGGCGTCGGGGGCCGACGGGGCGACCCCCGTCGACGGCGGCGCAGAGGTCGAGGCCGCTGGCACGGAGGACGAGTCGCGCGATGAGCGTGACGGCGACCCGGCGGCACACCCCGAGGGCGTCGAGCAGGACGACGACCACGAGAACGGCCCGGACACGGACGACGACGAGGACACCGGCGTCGAGCACGAGCACGACGACGAGGACACAGACCTCGAGCACGTTGACGAGGACACCGGCGTCGAGCAGGACCACGACACGCAGGCCGCGGACCTCGAGCTGGTCGACGAGGACACCGGCGTAGAGCAGGACCACGACGCGGAGACCACGGCACCGACGGCCGAGGAGACCGAGGCGCAGGAGCGGGCCGCCGAGGAGCGGCTGCACACGATCTACGGCATGCCGGAGGCCACCGACCTGGAGTCGCCGGACTCGGAACGCTGACCGGCCGTCCGCGGCGCGAGACCGGCGGGGGTCCGAAGCCCTGCTGACGTGGGTGCGGCGAGCCGGGCGACCAGGGCCTCCAGGTCCCGTTCCGAGGGCAGCTCGGGACGCACCGTCTCGCCGCTGGCGGCATAGAAGAAGGCTGCCGAGACAGCCTCGGGGGGCACGCCGCGCAGCCGGGCGTAGGCCACGCGGTAGACCGCCAGCTGCAGCACCCGGGCCTCCTCCTGGGCCCCGCTCCCGCGCGAGCCGGTCTTCCAGTCGACGATGACGAACCCGTCACCCTCGGCGAAGACCGCGTCGATGCGGCCCCGCACGGCGCGCCCGCCGATGACCGTCTCGACGGACACCTCGATCTCGACCGGCTGCCGACCGGCCCACTCGCTGGCCAGGAAGTGGGCGCGCATGCGCGACAGGTCGACGACGTCGTGGTCGGTGTCGGTGAGCAGGTCGTCGAGGTCCACCAGGGACGGCATGCCGTAGTGCCGTTCGACCCAGGCGTGGAAGGACGTGCCCGCCCGCGCCGCGTGGGCGGGGGGTCGGGGCACGGGACGCCGCAGGTCACGCAGGTAGGTGTCCCGGTCCGCGCTCAGCGCGACCAGACCGGAGGTGGACAGGTGAGGCGGCAGGTCCGTCGGCAGTCCGCCGGATCGCGCTGCCCGGAGCTCGTCCCGCTCCCGCAGCAGACGGTCCACCTCCTGCCCGACGGGGTCGTCGGGGCCGACGGGGGTGAGCTCACCGGCACGCCGGGCGTCCACGACGGCCTGCACGACCTCCGAGACGAGGCGCCGCCGGGCGTCCGGCACGACGGGCCAGGGGGCGAGCTGCTCCTCGGCGCGCAGCGGGTTGAGGCACTGCTGCGGGTCGTCCGGGTCGGGCATCGCCTCCCAGCGGTCCAGTGCGACCTCGCCGCCGACCGAGTCGATCAGCTCGGTCAGGAAGCGCGAGGTCTCCCGCGGGGTCTGGCCGGTGGACCAGACGGGTGCCGTGACGAGGAGGTCGTGGCGCGCCCGGGTGAACGCGACGTAGGCGAGCCGGCGCTCCTCCTGGAGCTGGTGCCGGCCCCCGGCGAGCGCGAAGGACCCGAGAGCGTCCCTCAGCTCGTGCGTGTCCGCGACCGACTCCAGCGGCAGCGCCGGCAGGCCCGCGACATCTCCCCGCAACGGGTAGGGCAGCTTGCCGATCCCCGTCATCCACCCCTTGTCCTTCGGTGTGCGGGCCCGCCAGCCGGTCTCGGTGACGGAGGTCTGGGTCGTGTAGGACGGGAAGGTCCCCTCCGCGAGACCGGGGACCGCCACGACGTCCCACTCCAGGCCCTTGGCCGCGTGGACGGTGAGGACCTGGACCGCTGACTCCGAGACCGTGACCTCGGCCATCTCCAGCCCGCGCTCCCGCTCCCGGGCCGCCTCGAGCCAGGCGACGAAGCCACCGAGCGTCGGTCGTTCGGCGCTGACGGCGAAGTTCGCCGCCACCTCGGCGAGCGCGTCGAGCTGCGCCCGGCCCCAGGCCGGCGGCAGGTCGGGGTCGGAGGTCACCTCCAGGTCGAGACCGATCGCGCGCTCGGCCTCGGTGAGCAGCTCAGGCAGCGGCAGACCGGCCAGGGTGCGCACCCGCTCGACCGCCTGGCCCAGGGCCTGGACCCGGGAGCGGGCGGTCTCGCTGACCCGGCGTCCCCGGGAGCCGCGCCAGGTGGTCGGCGGGAGCCGGTCCAGGGCGTCGGCGAGCGCCACGTCACCGCGGTCCTGCCCGTCCAGGTCGGCCAGGGCGCCCGCCCACGCCCACAGCCCGTCGATGTCGGCGGGGCCGAGCCGGCACACCGGACCGGTGAGCAGCCGCATCAGCGCGTCACCGCGGGTCGGGTCCTGCGCGACGGTGAGCAGCGCGACGAGGTCGGCGACCTCGGGGGCGCTCAGCAACCCGCCCAGGCCGACGATCTCCACGGGGAGCCCGCGCGCCCGGAGCGCCTGCACGACCTCGTCGAACTGGGCCCGGTTGCGGCATAGCACCGCGGCGGTGCGGCCCGTCGGGCGGCCGTCGGGGTCGAGCCAGTGGTCCCGGACCCAGTCGGCGACGTGACCCGCCTCGTCGCGGTGGGTGAGCAGCCGGGCCGCCCGCACGGTGCCGGTGTCGGCGCCCGGGCGGGCACGCAGCTCGGCGACGTCGACCCGGCTCTGGCGGCGCAGCGAGGCGGACACGTCGTTGGCGACGGCCAGGATGCGCTCGGCGTTGCGCCACGACGTCGACAGCGGCAGGACGGTGGCCGGCCGGCCCCCGGCCGGGAAGACGTCGGGGAAGCTGCTCAGCGTGGTGGCGCTCGCCCCGCGCCACCCGTAGATCGACTGGCTGGGGTCACCGACCGCGGTCAGCGGCAGGTCGTGCCCCGAGAACAGGCTGGACAGCAGCACCATCTGGGCCTCGCTGGTGTCCTGGAACTCGTCCAGCAGCACCGCCCGGTGGAGCTGGCGCTGCTGCGTGCCGACCGCCGGCAGTCCGGCGGCCAGTCGCGCCGCGATCGCCATCTGGTCCGCGAAGTCGAGGACACCCCTGGCCCGCTTCACCTCCTGGTAGCGGTCGACCAGCGGGTAGACCCGCGCCTGGTCGCGCAGCGCCGCCGCGGTGTGGCGACCCTCGGCTGTCGCCCTCTTGTGGTCCCGGCCCGGCAGCGCGGCTACGCGGTCTGCCAGCCGCTCCAGCAGCTGCACGGCGGGGCCGGTCTCCACGAGATGCTCGGCGAGCTCACCGGAGAGGGACAGGACGGCGTCGACCAGCGTGGACGGGGCTCCGTCGAAGCCGCTCAGGTCGGCATCGGTGGTGTGCACCACCTCGTGCGCCAGCTGCCAGGCCGAGGCCTCGGACAGCAGGCGGGAGTCGGGTTCGATCCCCCACCGCAGCCCGTGCTCGGAGACCAGGCGCCCGGCATACGCGTGGTAGGTCGACACCTCCGGCAGGGGCACCTCGTCGTCCTCGGGGGACCACAGCCCCCGCTCGGTGGCGGCGCGCAACCGCCGGCCTAGCCGCTCCCCCAGCTCGATGGCGGCCTTGCGGGTGAAGGTGAGCCCGAGGACCTCCTCCGGCCGCACGACGCCGTTGACCACGAGCCAGACCACCCGTGCCGCCATCGTCTCGGTCTTGCCCGACCCCGCGCCGGCCACCACCAGCGTCGGCTCGAGCGGCGCCTCGATGACGGCGACCTGCTCGTCGGTCGGCGGCAGCTGACCGAGCGCCGAGGCGATCTCCCGGGCCCCGATCACGCGAGCATCCTCCCCTCCGGCTGGATCGGGCAGCTGAACTTCACCGGGCACACCCGGCACCACTCGCCGGGCGAGGCCGGGAACCGGTCCGCGGCCATCCCCTCGGCGGTCCGCGCCACCAGGTCGTGGGCCCACCGGGGGTCGGGGTCCTCCCCCAACGGCGCCTGGAGATCGACCCGGTGCCCGGCCCCGGGGTTGCTCCCCGGCGCACCGAGCTGGACGAGGGCCGCGCCGGCCGTCCCCGGTGCCGGCCGGTCCGGTGCGTATGCCGGGTCGCCGGCCGGGCCGGACCCGTCACCGGTGGCGGGGGTCGGGTCGGACGGCCCGGTGGCGGGGGTCGAGTCGGGCGGCCCGGTGGCCGGGGTCGGGTCCGCCGCACCGCTGGCCTGGTCGATCAGGTCGGCGCCGCCTCCCTCGACGACGCCGACCTGGTAGACGCCCAGCTGCGGATGGTGCTCGATGTCCTTCTTGCTGGGGCGCGTCTTCCCGGTCTTGAGGTCGACGACGAACAGGTCGCCGTCGGCGGTGCGCTCGAGCCGGTCGACCCGACCGGTGATGCGAGCCCGCTCGTGCCGGGCGGTCAGGTCGAGCTCGACACCGACGAGCTCGCGCCCGGCGCCGGCGGCCTCCGCCACGTAGGCGACGTAGCGCTCCAGCATCCGCCCGGCCCGGGTCCACTCGCGGCGCTGCACCCATCCGTCCCCGAGGGCGAGCTCGTGCCACCGCGACCGCAGGGCCTCGGTGAGCTGCTCGACCGGCGCCTCCGGGCTCGCGGAGATGACGTCGTGCACGAGGGTGCCGACGGCGGCCGCGGAGAAGTCACCGGCCTCGCCCCCGCGGCTGCCCAGCAACCAGCGCAGGCGGCACTCGCTGAACACCTGGACCCGGGAGGGTGAGACCGGGACCGGCCCTTCCTCCTGCAGGTCGCGGTCGTCGGAGAGCGGCCGCCCGGACCACCAGCCCGCCGGGTCCGCACCGGGCACCCCGGCCTCGTCGAGCGCGATCAGGTGCGTGGCCGCGCGGTCCCGCGCCGCCTGGTCGCCCTCGCGGTGCGCCCGGACCAGGTCGGCCCGCAGGCGGGCGACCAGGGAGCGCAGCGTCAGCGGGGGCGGCACGTCGACGGGCACGCGCTCGCCGTCGACGGGGTCGACCAGGCCGAGGAAGCTGGACGGTTGCTCGTCGGTGCTGGCCACGGCCGTCACCAGGAGGGACTCCCGGGCGCGGGTGAGCGCGGCGTAGAACTGGCGCACCTCGTCGGCCCGCACCTGCGCCTGGGCGGCGCGCAGGCCCGGCGTGCCCTCGACTGGTCGCCCGCGGAGCACCGAGACGAGGGCCTCGGCCCCCAGCAGCGAGTCCCGCAGCCGCAGGTCGGGCCACACGCCTTCCTGGACGCCGACCACCGCGACGAGGTCCCACTCCCGACCGGCCGCGGCCTGCGGGGTCAGCACCGCGACCGCCTCCGTGGGCCGGGCCCGGGCCACGAGCGAGTCGGGGCTGACCTCCTGGGACCGGACGTAGGAGAGGAACCCGTCGGGGCCACGTCCGGGCAGCCGGTCGACATAGGCCTCGGCGGCGCCGAACAGGGTCATCACGGCGTCCAGGTCCCGGTCGGCCCGCGCACCGGCGGCACCACCGGCCAGCGCGGCGGCCCGCCAGGCGTCGGCCACCCCGGCGGTCGACCAGAGTGCCCAGAGCACCGTCTCCGCGGTGACGCCCGGGGCCCAGCCCCCGGCCTCCCCCCTGGCCGCCGCGGCGCGGCCTGCCGCGAGGACCTCCGCCAGGTGCGCCGCGGGCGCGGCGTCGAAGCCCATCAGACGCAGGGCCGCCGGCTGGTCGAGCAGTCCGGCGAGCACCTCCTCGGAGGGCCGCGCACCGCCCTCCTCGCGCTCGGCCGCGGCGAGCACCCTGCGCAGCCGCCTCAGGGCCACGGGGTCGGCGCCGCCCAGGGCCGAGGTGACCAGGTCGACCGCCTCCGCGGCGCTGCACCCCTGGTCGTCAGGTCGCAGCGAGACCTCGAGGGCCAGCAGCAGGGACCGCACCACCGGGTGCTCGTGCAGCGGTCCCGTGCCGGCGCGCTCCTGCACGGGGACACCCGCGCTGACCAGTGCACGACGCACCTGCTCCAACCGGGACCCGCTCCGGGCCAGGACCGCCATCCTGGACCACGGCACCCGCGCGGCGCCGAGGTGGGCCTCCCGGAAGCGCCCGGCCACGAGCGCCGCCTCCTGGGCGGCGGTGCGGACCGTGACCACCTCGACCGGCCGCTCAGCGCGCGCGCCCTCACGCGGGGCCGGGCGCCGGTGGTCGACCCCCGTCGTGGCGCCGATCCGCTCGACCACGCGGCCGGTCGCCGCCAGCAACGCCTCACCCCGGCGATGGCTAGTGCGGAGCACGGCGCGGCCGGGCGTCGTGCCCGAGCCTGCCGCGAGGCGCTCGGCCAGACGGCCGAACCGCGCCGGGTCGGCACCTCGGAACCCCTGTCCCGTCACGTCCCCGTCACCGATCAGCACGACCCCCATGCCCGGCGCGTGGACCTGCTCGATCAGCCGGGCGGCCGACGCGGTGAGCTCCTGGGCGTCGTCGACCACGATGAGCCTGATCCGGCGCCGGACGACCTGGAGCAGCTCGGGGTCGCCCGCGAGCCGGTCGGCGGCGGCCGTGCAGATCCACGCCGGGTCGTACGCCCCGGGGCGCTGGAGGGCCGTCACCTCGTCGTACTCCCGCAGCACCTGCGCGGCCGCGGCCCACTCGGGCCGGTCGTGCACGCGGGCGAGGTCGGCCAGCTCCCCCGGCCCCAGCCCGTGCTCGACGGTGCGCATCAGCAAGTCCCGGAGCTGGTCCCGGAAGCCGCGCGTGGGCAGCGCCTCGCGCAGCCCGTCCGGCCACCGAGGGCCGCCGCCGGACTCCCGGTGACCGGCCAGCAGGTCGCCGAGGACGACGTCCTGCTCGGCCCCGGAGAGGAGCCGCGGGGGCGGCTCGTCGTCCGAGGCCGCGGCGTCGGCCAGCAGGCTGAAGGCGAAGGCGGACGGCGTCCGCGCCAGCGGCTGGGTCGTCGTCCCGCCCACCGCCGCGGTGATCGTGTCGCGCAGCGCCCCGGCGGCGACGCGGGTGGGCGCCAGCACCAGCACCGCGTCGGCCGGGACGCCGTCGCGCTCGACGCGGTCCACGACCGTGGCGACCGCCACGAGGGTCTTGCCGGTGCCCGGGGCGCCCACCACCTGGAGCACGGGGGTGCGCTCCCGCACGGCGGCGCGCTGGGAGTCGTCGAGCAGCTCAACAGGGGTGGTCATCGGCTCCATGACATCAGGAGCCACCGACACCGTCCCAGCGGGCCCGCCGCATGTCGACTCCCCTGCTGGTCAGGGGCGTCCCCTCGGCCAGGTGCCGCGCCCTGGCCTCCGCCTCGTGACCCTGGGGCAGCCGCCCGTCGGCCCGCACCACCCGCCACCAGCTGGTGGCGCTCCCGTAGCGGGACATGACCTGACCGACCTGGCGCGGTCCGCCATACTCCAGCAGCTCCGCGACATCTCCATAGCTGAGGACGCGGCCGGAGGGGATAGTGTCGACTAGGTCGATCACCCGACCCGCGAACGCTGGCAGCGGCGCGGGTTCCGCCGGGTCCGGGTGCATCGGCTCAGGATAGGACCGACCGCTCCCGCCCGGAGCGCGACCCGAGGAGGACCACTGCCTACCCACCACGCGCCCAGCGCCCGCCTCCCACGCGCCGCCCGGCGGGAGCAGCTGCTGGCCACCGCCCAGGACGCCTTCGTCGAGTCCGGCTACCACGCGACGTCGATGGACGAGATCGCCGAGCGGGCCGGCGTCAGCAAGCCGGTCCTCTACCAGCACTTCGACGGCAAGCTCGAGCTCTACCTGGGGCTGCTGGAGACCCAGAGCGACCTGCTCATCAACCAGCTGGAGGCCGCGTTGACCTCCAGCGACGACAACGCGGAGCGGATCGCGGCGACCGTCCGCGCCTACTTCGAGTTCGCCGACGCCCCCAACGGCGCGCACCGGCTGCTCTTCGAGACCGACCTCAACAGCGAGCCCGCGGTGCGTGACCTGCTGGACCGACCGTTCCGGCAGTGCGCCGACGCGGTCGCCGAGCTGATCGCCCAGGACACCGGGATGCCCTTCGCCAGCGCCCAGCTGCTGGGCGTCAGTCTCGTGGGGATGGCCCAGGCGTGCGCCCAGCGGTGGGTGTCCGAGGGACGGCAGACGCCACTGGATGAGGCGGTCACCCTGGTCTCCACCGTCGCCTGGCGCGGGCTGGGACGCTTCCCGCTGAACCGGGCAGAAACGGCCGCCGACTAACGTTGACGCGCAAGACCAGACCCACCCAGGAGAGTTGAGGGAGCATGGAAGTTCGTATCGGTGTCAAGCAGGTCAGCCGCGAGGTCGTCCTGGAGTCCGCGCAGAAGCCCGAGGAGGTCCAGCAGATCGTCTCCGCGGCCCTCAGCGGCGGGGGGACCCTCGAGCTGGCCGACGCCAAGGGGCACCTCGTGGTCGTCCCCGTGGACGCCGTGGGCTACGTCGAGATCGGGGTCGAGGAGTCCGGACGGGTCGGCTTCGGCAGCTACTGACCGGGCCGGACGGATGAGTGGGGTGCCGGAAATCCCCCCAACTCACCTGTCCCACCAGTACCATGAGCACTGCCCAGGGGACTGGGCGCGCGGCACCGGGGGCCTCCCGGTTGCCTCGACCCATGCGCCGTGCCCGCACGGCGAGAAAGGTTCGCCATGATCTGGACCATCCTCGGGGCGCTGATCGCCGGATGCATCATCGGCCCTCTCGCCCGTCTGATCCTCCCCGGCAAGCAGAACATCTCACTCCCCATGACCATCCTGATCGGCGCCGTGGGATCCGTGGCCGGTTCCTGGATCTACACCGCGATCAGCGGCAACGAGAACACCCGGGGCATCGACTGGCTCGCGTTCTTCCTGGGCATCATCGTGGCCATCGTCCTCGTGCTCATCTACGGCATGGTGACCGGCAAGGACGACACCCACAAGCGCATCCGTTCCTGACCACCACCATCGACTCACGCTGAAGGCGTGACCCCGACCGGGGTCACGCCTTCTGTCGTCCGCGGGTGCTGCCGTATGTCGTGCGCCGCCATATGTGCTGGGCTGCCAGATGCCGTGGGCCGGCTACGGCGTCAGGCCGAGCCGGGCCATCCGGGCACCGTGCAGGTCGATCAGCCGGGTGAACAGCCGCCCCAGGTCCCCCAGGTCACCCGGACCACCGACCAGCACGTCGATGAGCGCCTCACGCTCCAGCGCGACATACTGCGCCTGCGCGATCGCCTCCCCGACCAGGCGGCGGGCCCAGAGCGCCAGCCGACCGGCCACCGTCGGGTCCGCCTCGATGGCCTTGGTGACGGCCTCGACCACGAACTCGTCCTGGGCGTCCACGCTCAGCACTGACTCGATGAGCTCGCGGGAGGCCGGATCGACGCGTCGGCCGATCTCCCGGTAGAAGACGCGAGCGATCCCATCACCGACGTAGGCCTTGACCAGCCCCTCGAGCCAGTCGCGCGGCTTGGTCCGCTCGTGGAAGGCGTCCACCGGACCCGCGAACGGGGTGAGCACGGTCTCGGGGTCGTGCCCCGACTCCCGCAGCCGGGCCACGATCCGCTCGAAGTTCTCGAACTCGGTGCGGGAGGCGCGCCCCATCCAGACCCGCACGTCCAGGGAGGGGGCGGTGAGCGCGTCGGCGGCCATCCGCAGGGAGGCGACCAGCTCGGCATAGCCGATCACCCCGAGCAGCTCGGTGACCGCCTCCGAGCCCGCGATCGACACGTCCGAGGCACGCCTGGCGGCCGTTCCACCGCCGTCGTGGCCCGGGTCGTTCGTCGGGGTGTGCACCGTGGTGTGCTCTGGGGTCTGCACTGGGTTCTGCGGCTCTGGGGACGGCTCGTGCTCCATGGAGGAACCGTATCGCCCCCGCGAGGGCTTACACTGCAGGGACCAGCGGTGCCCGGTCGGCATGACGCCTGGCCGTGTGAGCGGCCGCCCAAGAAGACTTCCGATCGGCCCGACCACGAGGGTCCATCCCCGGCGCGCCCACTTGCGACGCGCGCCGGCCGACCGGGGCGATCTCCGTCTCCTCGGCGCCCGGACCCGCCGACCGGAAGACACATCACCCATGGAAGAAACCCGCACGTTCGCCGATTTCAACGTCCACGGCGACATCGTCCAGGCCCTCGCCGAGGGCGGCATCGTCCACCCCTTCCCGATCCAGGCGATGACGCTGCCCGTGGCCCTCGACGGCCACGACATCATCGGCCAGGCCAAGACGGGCACCGGCAAGACGCTCGGGTTCGGCATCCCGATGATCCAGCACGTCGTGGGACCGCAGGACGACGGCTTCGACGCCCTGGCCAAGCCCGGCGCGCCGCAGGCGCTCGCCGTCGCCCCCACCCGCGAGCTGGCGGTCCAGGTCGCCGGGGACCTCACCAAGGCCGCCGCCCAGCGCGGCGGCATCCGGGTCCTGACCGTCTACGGCGGTCGCGCCTACGAGCCGCAGATCGAGGCGCTGCGCAAGGGCGTCGAGATCGTCGTCGGCACCCCGGGACGCCTCATCGACCTGGCCCAGCAGGGCCACCTGGACCTGGGGCACGCGCGCACCGTGGTGCTCGACGAGGCCGACGAGATGCTGGACCTGGGCTTCCTGCCCGACGTCGAGAAGCTGCTGGCGATGACCCCCGCCGGCCGCCAGACCATGCTCTTCTCGGCCACCATGCCCGGCGCGGTCGTCTCGCTGGCCCGCCGCTACATGACCCAGCCGACCCACATCCGCGCGATGAGCGAGGACGGCGAGGGTCACACCGTGGCCGCCGTCGAGCAGTTCGTCTACCGCGCCCACGCGATGGACAAGGTCGAGATGCTGGCCCGCATCCTGCAGGCCGAGGGCCGGGGGCTGACGATCATCTTCGCGCGCACCAAGCGGACGGCCGCCAAGGTCTCCGACGACCTCGTCGAGCGCGGCTTCGCCGCCGCCGCGATCCACGGTGACCTGGGGCAGGGTGCCCGGGAGCAGGCGCTGCGCGCCTTCCGCAACGGCAAGGTCGACATCCTGGTGGCCACCGACGTGGCGGCCCGCGGCATCGACGTCGAGGCCGTCACCCACGTGATCAACTACCAGTGCCCCGAGGACGAGAAGACCTACCTGCACCGCATCGGCCGCACCGGCCGGGCCGGCGCGACGGGCGTGGCCATCACCTTCGTGGACTGGGACGACCTGCACCGCTGGGCGATGATCGACAAGTCGCTCGACCTCGGCATCCCCGCCCCCACCGAGACCTACTCCTCCTCCCCGCACCTGTTCTCCGACCTGAACATCCCGGAGGGGACCCGGGGCACGCTGCCCAAGTCCGCCCGGACCCGTGAGGGGCTGGAGGCCGAGCGCTACGAGGACCTCGGCGAGACCGGCGGTCGCGGTCGCCGGGCCGGTGGCCGCTCCGGCGG
>Ga0123333_10000602_pt1 | contig 39795 bp, 46 predicted proteins | sample BioC12SIPDNA_3_FD_89957 | JGI IMG/M metagenome (GOLD analysis project Ga0123333, IMG submission 89957) | Anaerobic biogas reactor microbial communites from Washington, USA - Biogas_R2_B C12 SIP DNA | ecosystem: Engineered > Bioreactor > Anaerobic > Unclassified | place: Washington, USA...
AAATGGCCAAAGAAGGAATCGAAGTCATAACCCGGCGATAAGGGAGACGTACACTACCTACCTAGAGCGGGTCTCGAAGACAGCCCCGCGCGCGTCGACAAACCCGCCTACCAAAACCCCAACAAGGCCACCGCCCCCAAGAGCGCCTACGGGAACGCTAGCCCGCGCCATCACGCGCCTAGAAATAGGAAGACCGACCCTGAGATGATCACCGCCGCCAAGAGCACCACCCCCGACAACGACACCCTCGAGCGAGCCATCGCGACCACCCCAGGCGACACCGGCGCCGCCTTCGACCAGATCATCACCGAGTACGAACGCACCGCCGGCCCCGTCAGCGCCACCGAGTTCCCCACCGCGCTGCACCAGCTGGTCGCAGACGGCCACATCAGCCGCACCAAGGGTCCCCGCGGTGAGAACCTCTACCGCATCGAAGCGTCCTGGGTTCGGTAGAGACTCTTTTCTCCCACGATTGGAGAGGATGGGTCATGGCGAGCAGGTACGATCCCGAGACGCGAGAGCGAGTGATCAGGCTCTTCAAGGAGCGTCGCGGCGAGGCGCCCGAGGAGTCAGCTACGGCTTCGTTCCGGCGCGTTCATGAGTTGGTAGGCATCCCCATCGACACCATGCGCGGCTGGGTCAGGCGCGCCGAGGTCGACGCCGGCGAACGAGCAGGCGTGACGAGCAGCGAACACGAGGAGCTGAAGCGCCTCAGGCGCGAGAACGCCGAGCTGAAGCGCGCTAACGAGATTCTCAAGACCGCTTCGGCGTTTTTCGCCGCCGCGGAGCTCGACCGCAAACTGAAGTGATCGTCGCGTACATCGATGCCTACAAGGCTTCGTTCGGGGTCGAGCCGATTTGCCGTGTCCTTAGGGACCACGATTACCAGATCGCCCCCAGCACCTACTACGCCTTCAAGAAGAGACCGCCCTCGGCTCGATCACTGTCCGATGAGCGGCTGCTGGCCGAGGTCAGGTGCGTGTTCTACGCCAACTACGAGTGCTACGGCGTCCGCAAGGTGTGGCAGGAACTCAGGCGCAGGCGCGTGGCAGCGGGCCGCGACCAGGTGGCGCGCATCATGCGCTCGGCCGGCCTCAGGGGCGCCACGCGCCTGAAGCGCGTGCGCACCACCTACCCGGAGGTAGGCGCTGCCCGCGCGCCTGACCTGGTGCAGCGCAACTGGAGCCTGGAGGCGCCCGACACGGTGTGGGTGTCGGACTTCACCTACGTCCCCAGCCGCGAGGGCACGGTGTACGTGTCGTTCTCCTGCAGGACGTGTTCTCCCGGCGCATCCTGGGCTTCACGGTGGCCACCAGCATGGGCGCGCAGCTCGTTACCAAGGCGCTGGATCAAGCCATCAGCATCAGGAAGCGCACGAACCCCAGCTTCACCGGGCAGGGCGTCATAGTTCACAGCGATGCCGGCAGTCAATACACCAGCTTGGCCTTCAGCCAGAAGCTGCTCGATCACGGCATGGCCGGCAGCATCGGTAGGGTCGGCACCGCCTACGACAACGCGCTAATCGAGAGCACCATCGGGCTCTACAAGGCGGAGCTCATCCGCCCCGGCGGCCGGGCGTGGACCTCCCGGCAGGAGATCGAGACCGCCACCACGGCGTGGGTGGCGTGGTTCAACGAGCGCCGCCTGCATTCGAAACTCGGTTACCTCAGCCCCGTGAAGTACGAGGCTGCTTACAATCAGAACCTGGACCTGCCGAGGCAGGCCGCGTGAGAGAAGACCCTCTACGAAACCCAGGACGCTTCAGTGTACTACGTCGTGGCCGTGTTCGTGGTGCCGCTCTTCTGGCCGCTGTGAGCGGGGGAGGGCGAGCGAGCTACCGCCTCCGTGAGGAGGCGGACGAAGGGAGCCACCGATGGCGACAGCGAGCGACGAGGCGCGGGCGTACGCCCGCGCGAACGGCGAGCGGTTCTTGGACGAGCTGTTCGAGGCGCTGCGGATCCCGAGCCTGAGCGGCGACCCGGCGCACGCCGAGGACATAAGGCGCATGGCCGACTGGCTCGCGGGCAGCCTGCGGGCGGCGGGGGCCGAGAACGTGGCCGTCATGGAGACGGCCGGGCACCCGGTCGTCTACGGCGAGTGGCTCGGCGCGGGGCCGGAGCGGCCCACGGTCCTCGTCTACGGCCACTACGACGTGGTGCCCGCCGCGATGGAGGACGGCTGGGACACCGACCCGTTCGAGCCGGTCGTGAAGGACGGCAAGGTCTTCGCGCGCGGCGTCACCGACGACAAGGGGCAGCTGTACGTGCACGTCAAGGCGCTCGAGGCGTACCTGCGGACGGCGGGCGGGGCTCCGGTCAACGTCAAGTTCCTGATCGAGGGCGAGGAGGAGGTGCCGTCGCCCAACCTCACGCCGTTCATCCGCGAGCACCTCGACCTGCTTCGGTGCGACGTGTGCGTGATCAGCGACTCGTCGATGCGCGCGGTCGAGGAGCCGGCCATCACCCACAGCCTGCGGGGGATGACCTACCTCGAGGTCGAGGTGAAGGGGCCGCGCGAGGACCTCCACAGCGGCTTCTTCGGGGGTGCGGTGCACAACCCCGCGGTCGCGCTGGTGGAGCTCCTGGCCGCGCTCTTCGCCCCCGACGGCACCGTGGCGGTGCCGGGCTTCTACGACGACGTGGCGCCGCTCACCGACGAGGAGCGCGCGATGATCGCGCGGACGGACCTGACGCCCGCCGAGCTGCTGGAAGCGACCGGTGCGCCGGCCGCCTGGGGCGACGAGCGCTTCAGCATCCGCGAGCGGGTGTCGGCGCGGCCGACGCTCGACGTCAACGTCCTCTGGGGCGGCTACGCGGGCCCCGGGCCGAAGACCATCATCCCCGCGAGCGCCGGGGCGAAGCTGAGCTCGCGCCTGGTGGCGGACCAGGACCCCGAGCGGGTCTACGAGCTGCTCGAGGCGTTCATCGAGGCGCGCGCGCCCGACACCGTGAGGGTGGAGGTGCGCCTGCTGACGACCGGGCGGCCGGCGCTGGTCCCGTTCGACCTGCCCGAGATGCAGGCGGCGGTGCGCGCCTACGAGCGCGGCTGGGGGCACACCCCGGTGTTCACGCGGGGCGGCGGCAGCATCCCGGTCGTGGCCGACATCGTCGACCTGATGCAGGTCCCGGTGGTGATGATGGGCTACGGCCTCGACAGCGACGGGTTGCACGCCCCGAACGAGCACTACGCCATCGAGACGTTCGAGCGCGGCATCGAGACGGCGATCGTGTACCTCGAGGAGCTGGCGAGCGCCGAGCGGTAGCGGCGCGCCGGGTGTCGGCGCAGCTGGGTGGGCTTGACGCCAACGAGTTTGTAGCGCAAACTAGTCTGCATGACGCAGACCTCGTCCGCTCTCGAGCAGAACGTCGGCCGCCTGAGCGAGCTCACGCGCCGTTACGCCCGGTTCTCGGTCTCCGCGGCCGGGCTCGGCGGCGTGCTGGGCGGCGCGCTCGTGCTCGTCACCTACTTCGTCGGCGCGCTGGTGCCCGACCTGAGCGCGCCCGCGCGGCTCGCGCTCGCTTCGGCGCCGCTCGTGTGGATCGTCGCCAAGGAGCTCCTGCGCTCGCGCTACTACCAGCGCCTGGGCCGGGTGGAGGAGGCGCGCTCGCGCGCGGACCGGCTCTGGCACCTGGCCCTCACCGCGGTGACCCTGGTCATCAGCGCCGTGATCGTCGCGCCGGTGCTGGTGAAGGCCTGGCCCGACGTCTGGGACCTGGGCACGCTCGGCTACCTGGGCTTCGTCGCCGCCTTGCCGCTGCTGGTGTGGTTCTTCATGCGCACGCCCCTCGAGTACATCGCCGGCGTGTTCCTCGTCGTGCAGGCGGCCGTGGTGCTGGCCGGGGGCAACTACCAGCTCTGGCAGCAGCCGCAGGCGCCCATCGGCGGGGCCGTGCTGCTCGTCCTCGGCGTGCGCCAGCACCTCGAGTTCCTGCGGATCGAGCGCGAGCTCGAGCGCCTGCGGGCGGAGCTCGCGTGAGCGTCGCCGGCGACGAGGCGCCCGCCGCCGCGCCCAGCGCCCGCGCGCTCGTCGCGCTCGACAGGCTCGTCCACGAGCCGGCGCGGCTGGCGATCCTGACGGTGCTGGCGGAGGCGGAGGAGGTCGAGTTCCGCTTCCTCGAGAGCGTCACCGGCCTGACCAAGGGCAACATCTCCAGCCACGTCGCCAAGCTCGAGGCGGCCGACTACGTCACCGTCACGAAGCGCTTCCAGGGCCGCAAGCCGGTCACCAGCTACCGCATCACCGCCACCGGGCGGGCGGCGCTCGACGCCTACCGCGCCGCCCTCAGCGAGCTCGTGCGTCCGCCCACCTGAGGCGTCCGCGCCACCCGCCGCCGTTCCTCACGATCCCCCAGGGGCCGTACGCCTACCGCCCCTAACGTCCTACGCCACGTCACCGTCCCACGACGGTCCAGGAGGTAACCACATGCAGAAGCTGACCCACGCCCTCACCGCGGCGCTGCTCGCCGTCGCCGCCGTCGCGTTCGCCCAGCCCGTCGCCGACCAGGCCGCCGCCCTCGAGCGGGGGCGCGAGCTCACGCGCGCCTTCTACGCCGGCGAACTCGCCCCCATCGCGCAGGCGCTCAGCGCGGAGCTGGCCGAGGCCGTCGGCGGCGAGGCGGGCCTGCGGGCCTTCCGCGACCAGGTGACGCAGCAGCTCGGGAACGAGATCCAGCTCCTCGACGAGCAGGTCCACGAGGTGACCGGCGCCATGGTCTACGCACGCACGGCGCGCTTCGAGGGTTACGGCGGCCCGGTGCTGGTGAACTGGGCGGTCGACCGCGCTGGCACCGTCGTCGGGTTCCAGGTCCAGCCCGCGCCCGCGACCGAGCCGGCCCCGTCGCGCTACCTCGACCACGAGACGCGGGCCGACCTGCGCCTGCCGTTCGCGGGCCAGTGGGCGGTCTTCTGGGGCGGGCGCAGCGTGGAGCAGAACTACCACGCGGCGTACCGCGACCAGCGCTTCGCCTACGACTTCGTGGTCGTGCAAGGCGGCAGCACCCACAGCGGCGACGGCCGCCGCAACAGCGACTACCACTGCTTCGAGCAGCCGGTCCTCGCGCCCGGCGCCGGCGTGGTGGTCGCGGCCGTGGGCGCGCTGCCCGACAACGTCCCCGGCGAGCTCGACGACGCGCACCCCCTCGGCAACCACGTGATCATCGACCACGGCACCGGCGAGTTCTCGTTCCTCGCCCACCTGCGCCAGGGGACGGTGACGGTCGAGGCGGGGCAGCGCGTCGAGGCCGGCGAGCCGATCGGCGAGTGCGGCAACTCGGGGCGCAGCAGCGAGCCGCACCTGCACTACCACCTGCAGGACGGCCCCGAGTTCGGTGCCGGCGAGGGGCTGCCGGCGCAGTTCCAGGGCTACCTGGCCGACGGCGAACTCGTCGCGCGCGGCGAGCCGCTGCAGGGCCAGTTCGTGGCCAACGTCGAGGGCGAGTAGGGGAGCGGGCGGGGCGGGGCCACGGCGCCCCGCCCCGCCTCGGCCGTCAAGCCCGCGTGCCCGCCGGCCGCCTCAGAGGTCGTCCTCGGCCAGCGTCATCACCCGCCGGCACACCTCGACGGGCCCCGAGACCACCTCGGGGCCGTCGTAGGTGGCACAGAGGGTGGCCCGCGCGTCGTAGACGTAGCTGACGAGGGTATGGAAGGGCTGCGTGCTCAGGTCGGTCGACTTGGTGAAGTTGAAGTCGAGCAGGTCGTCGTCGTGCTCCACGTCCCGCAGCTCGAACGCGGCCATGGCGGTGCGGTCGACGGCGTCCTTGTAGGCCTCCTTCACCTGGAAGGTCACCCGCACCACCTCACCGTTCATGAACGCGCCGATGGGCGCCAGGCTCTCCTCCAGGTCGCTCTCGAAGTAGATGTTGTAGTTGGTGTCGCGCTCGTCGGTGAAGCCGCAGGCGGCGAGGACGAGCGCGACGGCCAGGAGCGAGGCCAGCGCGCGCAGCGTGCGCGCGAAGCGGGCGAGCGGTGCGTGGTTCGAATGGTGCATCTTCTCACTCTCCGTTCTCGACCACATCTAGCACGCGCCCCGAGTCGGTTCAGTGGGAATGTTCATCGAGCCCCGCGGCCGCCCCGTACCGCGCCCCACGCGGTGGCATACTGGCAGCGGACGTGATCACCGCGAGCGGCGTGAGCAAGCGCTTCGGCGCCAAGCAGGCGATCAGAGACCTCTCCCTGAGCGTGGGCCGGGGCGAGGTCGTGGGCCTGCTCGGCCCCAACGGCTCCGGCAAGACGACCATGGTGCGGCTCTTCAACGGCCTGCTGCGCCCGGACGCGGGCGGCGTCCGCGTCGACGGCCGCGACCCGCTGGTGGACGGCGACGCGGTGCGGGCCGCCAGCGGCGTGCTCACCGAGTCGGCGGAGTTCTACGGCCACCTCTCGGCGCTCGACAACCTGCGCTTCTTCGCCGACCTCTACGGCGTGAGCGACCCGACACGGCCGCGTAGCCTGCTCGAGGAGGTGGGGCTCGGCGACGACCTGCACCGCAGGGTGGCCACCTTCAGCACCGGTATGCGCAAGCGGCTGGGGTTCGCCAAGGCGCTGCTGCACGACCCGCGCGTGCTGTTCCTCGACGAGCCCACCAACGGCCTCGACCCCGACGGCACCCGCGCGGTGCTGGCCACCATCCGGCGCCTGAACCGGACGCGGGGCACGACGATCCTGATCTGCTCGCACCTGCTGCAGCAGCTCGAGACCGTCTGCCACCGCTACCTGTTCATCGACGCCGGGCGCCTGATCGAGCAGGGCACCCTGGCGGAGCTCAAGGCCCGCTACCGCGAGGCGGTGCTGCTCGAGGTCGACACCGACCTGGAGCCCGCCGCCGCCGAGGCCCACGGGCGCGCTTTCGAGGTCGCGCAGGTCGATGGCCGGCGGAAGCTCACCTTCCGCCTCGACGACCGCGCCGAGGTGCCCGGCTTCCTGCGGCGGCTCGTGGCCAGCGCCGACGTCTACGGTGCGCACGTCGTGGAGCAGGGGCTCGAGGAGCTCTACTTCGCCATCCGCGAGGAGAAGGTCGCGTGAGCCGGCAGCGCGCGGTGTGGGCCATCGTCAGGAAGGACGTGCGCGCGATCGGCGCCAACCTGCAGGTGCTGCTGCCCATGCTGGTGGTGCCGGTGATGCTGGGCGTCCTCCTGCCGGGCGGCCTCGTGTGGGCGATCCTGCGCTTCGGCGGGAGCAGCGGCGAGCTACAGGAGCTCCTGCAGCTGCTCGAGCGCGTCCCGGCGGGCAGCTTGAGCGGCGCCCTCTCGCGGCTGGACGACCCGAGCGCGCAGGCCGCGTTCCTCGTGGCCAACTACCTGCTGGCGCCGTTCTTCCTGCTCATCCCCCTGATGGCCGCCAGCACCATCAGCGCCGACAGCTTCGCCGGCGAGAAGGAGCGCGGCACCCTCGAGTCGCTGCTGTTCAGCCCCGTGAGCGTGGGCGACCTGTTCCTCGCCAAGGTGCTGGCCTCGTTCCTGCCGGCCACCGCCCTGGCGTGGGGCACCTTCCTGCTGACGGCGTTGACCATCAACGGGGTGGCGTGGCCGTGGATGGGCCGCGTGTTCTTCCCGACGCCGAACTGGTTGCCGCTGATGCTCCTGGTCATCCCGCTGCTCGCCCTCGCCACCATCTTCCTCAACGTGTTCGTCAGCGCGCGGGTGGCCACCTTCCAGGCCGCCTACCAGCTCGGCGGCGTCGTGGTGCTGCCGGTGCTGGTGCTGGTCGCGGGCAACGTCACCGGGCTGCTGTTCTTCAGCACCGCCGTCATCTCGGCCATCGGGGCCGGGCTGGTGATGGTGGACCTGGTGATGCTGCTGCTCCTGCGGCGCTACCTCGACCGGGCGCAGCTGTTCGAGAGCCAGGTCGGTTAGCGGGGGTAGGTGCGGGCGGCTCGGTCCGGACGCGGCGCGCCCCGGCGGCCGCCGCGCTGCGGGAGCCGCGGGCGGCCAGCGGCCGGCGCCCTCAGGCCTCGACGAGCGCCCGCACCGGCACCTCGCGGCCGGCCAGGCTGAGGCTGGGCTCGCTGCCGGGCGGCGCCGCCGCGACGATGCCGTGCAGCTGGACCGCCCGCAGCAGCCGCTCCGCCGCCGGCTCCAGCGGCAACGAGACGCGCGCGACGAACGGCTCGCCCGGCTCGAGCTCGTCGCGGCTCTGCACCTCGATCAGGGCGGGGAAGCCCGGGCGCGCCAGGAACGCCGTGCGCGAGCGCGCGAGCGTGCGGAGGCTGGCGGGATGCAGCAGCCACCCCGAGCCTGCCAAGGCGGTGACGTAGGCCTCGACGTCGAGGACGTCGATCGCCAGGTGATGCAGGCCCGGCCCGCGCCTCGCGAGCGCGTCGCGGTACGGCCCCGGGCCGGTCGCCTCCATCAGCAGCAGCGCGTTGGAGCGCCCCCGCTCGACGTAGACCTCGAGCGTGCCCTCCTCGTCCCAGGCCTCGGCGGCGCCGACCGCGAAGCCGAACGCCTCGAGGTAGGCGGCGGCCCTCCGTGCGGACGGCACCAGCACCGCTACGTGGCTCGGCGTCGCTTCGGTTCCCATCTCGGCCTCCTGCACCCATTCGTACTACATCGGTGGCGCTGCCCGGCTCCCGTGTTCGGCCGCGGCGTGGAAGCCCCGGCGTCACGGCCGCGGCGGCGGCGACCCAGCTAGGCTAAGGGCCTAGCTAGCGCGTTCGCGTCCAGGACCCCGTCCCCGTGGGTCCTGGACCGGGCCGAGGGCGCCGGCTCGCTCCGGGAGCGGGCGGCCCGGCTCGGCTCGGGGCCTCGAGGGGCGAGAACCCTCGGCCGACCCGCCGCGTCACGGAGGTGCGCTTGAGCAGGCCGGAGTTCGACATCGTGATCGCCGGCGCGGGCATCGTCGGGCTGGCGACCGCCCTCGCCCTGAGCGAAGCGCACCCCGAGCTGCGGCTCGCCGTGCTGGACAAGGAGCCGGAGGTGGCGCGGCACCAGAGCTCGCACAACAGCGGCGTGGTGCACTCGGGCCTCTACTACCGGCCCGGGTCGTTCCGCGCGCGGCTGGCGGTGGAGGGGGCGGCGCGGCTCGAGGCCTTCTGCGCCGAGCACGGGCTGCCGTTCGTCAGGTGCGGCAAGGTCATCGTCGCCACCGACGACAGCGAGGTGCCGCGCCTGGAGGAGCTCCACCGCCGGGGCATCGAGAACGGCGTGCCCGGCCTCGAGCTGATCGACTCCCGCCGCCTGCGCGCCCTCGAGCCCCACGCCGCCGGGGTGGCCGCCGTCTGGTCGCCCAACACCGCCATCACCGACTTCGGGCTCGTGGCCCGCACCATGGCGCGGCTGGCGACCGCGCACGGCGTCGCGCTACGGCTCGGGAGCCGGGTCGTGGCCGTCGAGGAGGAGGCGCAGCGCCTGCGGCTCGAGACCACGACCGGGCCGCTCACCGCGCGCTACCTGGTCAACTGCGCCGGGCTCCACTCCGACGCGCTTGCACGTGCCGCGGGCGAGCGACCCGAGGTGCGCATCGTGCCGTTCCGCGGCGAGTACTACCGCCTCGCGCCCCAGCGCCGCGGGCTCGTGCGGAGCGCCATCTACCCGGTGCCGGACCCGCGCTTCCCGTTCCTTGGGGTGCACCTCACGCGCACCGTGGACGGCGAGGTGGAGGCGGGCCCGAACGCGGTGCTGGCGTTCGCGCGCGAGGGGTACTCCTGGGGCCGGCTCGACCCGGCCGAGCTCGCCGACGCCCTGGCGTTCCCGGGGCTGTGGCGCATGGCGCGCGAGCACTGGCGAGCCGGCCTGTTCGAGGCCTACCGCTCGCTCAGCAAGGGCGCCTTCGTGCGCTCGCTGCGGAAGCTCGTCCCCGAGGTGCGCGAGGCGGACGTCGAGCGCCACGGGGCGGGCGTGCGCGCGCAGGCGCTGCGCCCCGACGGCACGCTCGTCGACGACTTCGTGTTCCTCGCCTCGCGCCGGGCGCTGCACGTGCTGAACGCCCCCTCGCCCGCCGCCACCGCCTCCTTGGCCATCGGGCGGCACGTGGCCGGCGAGCTCGCGGCCGTGATGGGCGCGGCACCGGCCGGCGCCGCGTCGCCCGTGTGACGCCGTACGCGGGCCCCCGGCGCGTGCGTCGCATGATTGGGGCACGGTTGGAGAGATCGCTCGCTCACGCACCCGGACGGTCACGTCGGGCCGACGGGCGCTCGTGGTCCGCGCACCTGGCGTCGCGGCCGCGGCGCTCGCGAGCGGCTCCCGGCGGCTCGCGTCCGTACCCCACCGCCGGCCCGCCCGGGCGCGCCGCGCCCACCGAAGGAAGGTAGAGGAGCCTCTATGCCATCATCGACCCTCCCGCCTGCGCCCACCGTTCTCGTGACCGGCGGTGCCGGCTACATCGGCTCCGTGCTGGTCCGGCAGCTGCTCGCGGGCGGCTACCACGTGCGCGTCCTCGACGACCTGCGTTTCGGCGGCGAGTCGCTGCTCGGGCTCCTCGACCAGGAGCGCTTCGAGTTCGTGAAGGCGGACGTGAGGGACGCCGCCGCGGTGCGCGACGCCCTGCGCGGCTGCTTCGCGGTCGTCCACCTAGCGGCGATCGTCGGCGACCCGGCCTGCGCGCGCGAGCCCGAGCTCGCCCGCGCCGTCAACGAGGAGGCCAGCAAGGCGCTGTACCAGGCGGCGGAGGCCGCCGGCGTCGAGCGCTTCGTGTTCGCCTCCACCTGCTCCAACTACGGCCGCATGCGCGACCCGGACGCCTTCGTCGACGAGAGCTCCGAGCTCAGGCCCGTGTCGCTCTACGCCGAGACCAAGGTCGCGGTCGAGCGCTACCTGCTGGCGCAGCCGCGCACGAACCAGTGCGCGCCCACCAGCCTGCGCTTCTCCACCGTGTACGGCGCCTCGCCGCGCATGCGCTTCGACCTCACCGTCAACGAGTTCACGCGCGAGCTCGTGCTCGGCCGCGAGCTGGTGGTGTTCGGCGAGCAGTTCTGGCGGCCGTACTGCCACGTCCGCGACCTGGCGCGCTCGGTGGTGGCGGTGCTGCAGGCGCCGCTCGAGGCCGTCGCCTTCGACGTCTTCAACGTCGGCGACGACGCCGAGAACTACCGCAAGGGCACGCTCGTCGAGCTGATCCTCGCGCAGGTGCCGGACGGCCGCGTCCGCTACGTGGAGAAGCAGGAGGACCCGCGCGACTACCGCGTGACCTTCGAGAAGATCGCGCAGCGCCTGGGGTTCCGCATCAGCCGCACGGTGCCCGAGGGCATCGCCGAGATCAAGCGGCTGCTCGAGGCGGGCTTCCTCTACGACCCGCACGACGAGAGGTTCGCCAACGTGCCGGCGCGCGTCGAGGCGGCGCCGCCGGTGTCGGCGGGCGGCTGAGGCCGAGCCGCGGTCCCCGCGAGGCGGCGCGCCCACGTCCGGGCCCCGGCTTCACAGCACCCCGAAGGCCTCGAGGCCCTCGAGCACGCCCGCCGCGTGCCGCCCGCGCGCGCGGTAGACGTCGGCGCCCGCCAGCACCGGCTCGAGCTCCGGGTCGTGGTTGGCGACCACGATGGCGCGGGCGCCGCAGGTCAGCATGTCGGCGTCGTTGCCGGTGTCGCCCGCCACCACCACCCGCGTCAGCGGCACGCCCAGCGCGGCGGCCGCGAAGCGCACCGCCGCGCCCTTGGAGGCGCGGGTCGGGATCACGTCGAGGAAGGCGCCGCCCGAGTGCACGAGCTTGGCCGCCACGCCGGCGTCCGCGAGGGCCGCGCGGGCGAGCGGCAGCGCCTCGCGCGGCGCGTGGTAGCTCACCTTGAACGGCCCCTGGCCCGGCGGCGCCTGCGGCTCCAGGCCGGGCACCGCCGCCAGCGCGCTCACCACGGCGGCGCGGTCCCAGCCAGCGCCGATGCGGTCGCGGTAGCGCTCGCCGAGGCCGGCGGGGCCCATCATCTCCGTGCCGACGCTAGCGATCACCAGGTCGGGCTCGTTCAGCCCGTAGCGGTCGACCGCCGCCTGCACCAGCGCCGGCGAGCGCCCCGAGGCCACCCCGAACGCCACCTCCGCGTGACGCGCCGCCAGGCGCCGCATCAGGAGCTCGAGCGCCGCGTCGTCGCCCGTGAGCGTGCCGTCGATGTCGCTGATCAGCAGCCAGCCTGGCGGCCAGCTCGCGCGCCGGTTAGCCGGCATCGCGCGCCTTCTCGAGCGGCTCCTCGTAGACGGCGCAGTGCGCCGACCAGGCGTAGTGCCGGCGCGCGCCGAGCACGCCGTTCTGCGAGTAGCGCTGCCACAGCTCCTCGTCGACCAGCAGGGTCTTGAGCGCGCGCCGGATCTCGGCCTGGTCGTTCGAGTCGACGAGGATGCCGTTGTTGCAGTTGCGCACGATGTCGTTGGGGCCGCCGAAGTTGGTGGAGACGATGGGCAGTCCGCAGGCCGCCGCCTCGATGAGGGTGATGCCGAAGTTCTCGACCAGCGCCGGGTTGATGAACACGCCGCGCCGGCGCGCCGCGATGCGGTAGAGCTCGGGGATGTCGGTCTCGGGGTCGTGCTTCTTGGGCAGCGCCAGCTTGCCGTAGAGGTCGTAGCGGTCCATCAGCAGCAGCAGCTCGGTCAGCACGGCCCGCTCGTTGTCGTCCATCGTCTCGATGTCCTTGCGCACGCCGGCGAACACCGCGAGGTTGGCGAGCGACTGCAGCTCGGCGTCGGAGCCGTACGCCTCGATGAGGCTGGGGATGTTCTTGCGGCGGTCGGGGCGGCTGATGGCGAGGATGATGGGCTTCTCGGGGTGGGTCACGAAGCGCGCGATCTCGCGGCGCATGCGGTGCGCCGCCTGCAGCTGCGCCTCGTCGCGGGTGAAGCTCGGGTCGTCCTCGTAGTAGTAGGGGTAGAAGCGCTCCAGGTCGATGCCGGGCGGCACCACGCGGTAGCGCGCCTCGCGGTGGGCGTCGTAGAGCTCGTAGCCCGTCTCGATCTCGTAGCGCGTCGAGGCGATCACCAGGTCGGCCGTCCGCAGCGCCTCCTCCTCGATGGCGATGCGGGTGGGCATGGCGTACTGCTCGCGCATCTCCTCCTCGCTCATGCCCGCCTTCGCCAAGGCCGCGACCTTGTTCCGCCCGAGCGAGTGGCCGGTGTAGAGGAACGGCACGGAGAAGCGCGCGGCCAGCCGCTGGGCCACGTAGGCGCCGTCGGCGTAGTGGCCGTGCACCACGTCGGGCGGGCGGCCGGCCTCCTCGTAGAAGCGGACGGCGCGCTCGACGTACTCGTCGAGGTGGGGGTAGAGGAGCTCCTTGCGGACGTAGCCCTGAGGGCCGCAGCCGAGCCGTACGATACGTGCCCCTTCGCCGAACTCCTCGAGCGGAGCCGCGTAGTCGCTGGCGTAGTCGGGGTCGTCGATCAGGCGGGTGAGGAGGTCGACGCGCTCCACGCCCGTGCACTGGCCGAGCTCGGCGGCGAGCTCGACGACGTACTTGGTCTGCCCGCCGGTGTCGGCGTTGCGCCCGAGCTCGAGGTTGTGCCCCCGGATCAGCCCATGGATGCTGACGAGAGCGATGAGGGTTGGCGTTCGCGCCATGCCGGCCTCCGGGCTAAGTATGGGCAAGCGGCGGGGCGGCGCCGGCCCGCGGTTCACACCGCGCCGGTTAGCCGAGGCGGCGGGGGGTGTCGGCGAGGCAGCTGGCGCTACCCCGCCCGCCATCGCCGAGCGGGCTATCGTTGACGCATGTCACGATCTCGTACCCTGCTCGGCGTCGTCGTAACCCTGCTGTCCTCGCTCGCGCTGGCCGAGGGCGCGTGGTTCGAGACGGGCACCCTCACGGCCGTGATCGACGGCGAGGAGCGCCTGCTGCGCACCTTCGGCACCCTGGTCGCCGCGGACGTCGCCGACGGCGTCGAGGACGCGCAGCAGCGCGCGCTCCTCGAGCGCGTCGCGGGCACCGAGCAGCACACGGCTACGCACAAGCTCGTCGAAGGGATGACCCTGGGCGGCATCGTGCTGACGCCTCCCACCCTCTGGGTCGTGCTGACCTTCCACCACGACGCGAGCGGGGCCGCGGGGCCGCACGACGTCACGCTGCAGTTCCCGCTCGACCCCACGACCCTCGAGCTTTCCGACCCCGACCAGGTCGAGATCAAGTACTTCCCCAACGGCTCGAGCTACGACGACTTCTACGCGCTGACCGACGGCGCCCTGAGCCTGACGGCCGTGGAGGTGGTGGACGACGTGACCCTGCGCGTCCGCGGCGCCTTCGCCGGCGTGCTGACCCACCAGACCAGCTTCGACCTCGTCCACGACCCGGACACCGCCATCGCGGTCGAGGCCGGGTTCGTGGTCGAGCGCGTGGTGGGCTCGCAGCTCGTTCTGGAGACGCTCCAGGGGGCCGACTAGCCTCGCTGCCTGAGCCCGGCGCGCCGCCGGCGGCGCGCCGGGCGGCTTCGGGGCGACGTCGGGCCCGCCCAGGCCGCTGGCGCGCGGCGCCGCGGCGGTTGCGCGCCAGTGGCGGGTGGGGCATCATCCGTCGCAGGAGGACGAACGATGGCCAAGACCCGAAACGCAGGTACGACCCGCAAGCCTCCCGAGCCCAGCACCGACCACCAGCCGCTCGAGGAGTGGAGGCAGGGCCTCGTGCCGGCGCTGCAGCCCATCGTCGAGCGGGTCGACGCCCTCGTCCGCGAGGCGTTCCCCGACCCGCGCTACGCCCTCAAGTGGAAGAAGGCGTACTACGGGTCGCCGGCGATCGGCTGGGCCATCGAGATGGTGGCCTACGACGTCTCCGTGAACGTGGTCTTCCTGGCGGGCGCCGACTTCGCCACCCCGCCGCCCCTCGGCGACAGCGGCCGCGGCCGGTACGTGAAGCTCAGGTCGGTGGACGAGGTGGACACCCCCGAGATGCGCGCCTGGATCGAGCAGGCCGCCGAGGTGCCGGGCTGGGGCTGGTCCGGCTGAGGTAGGGGCGGCCGCGGCGGAGGGGGCGACGCTTCAGCCGAACAGCGAGCCCTGCACCGCGCCCCCGGGCACGCGGAACTCGTCCGTGGTCAACGGCGGCACGCGCCGCGGGATGCCGGCGCGCTCGCGCGCCCGGTGGAACAGCGCGCGCACCTGCTCGGCGTAGAGGCCGGCGCCGCGCATGCGGCGGCCGAAGCGCCCGTCGTCGAGGGCGCCCTCGTGGACGTCGCGCGTGCGGTTCAGCACCCGCTGCTTGCGCAGCGGCGCGTGACGCTCGAGCCACTCCTCGAACAGCGGCCCCACCTGGCCCGGGAGGCGCAGCATGGTGTAGCCCGCGTGGCTGGCGCCGGCGTCGGCCGCGGCCTGGACGATGCGCGGCACCTCGGCGTCGGTGAGGCCCGGCAGGATGGGCGCCACGTTCACGCCCACCGGCACGCCGGCGTCCGCCAGCGTCTCGATGGCCCGCAGGCGGTTCGCCACGGTGGAGGTGCGTGGCTCCAGCCGGGCGCGCAGCTCCTCGTCGAGCGTGGTGATCGAGAGCGTCACCCGCACCCCGCCCCAGGCGGCGAGCTCCCGGAGCAGGTCGAGGTCGCGCGTCACGAGGGCGTTCTTGGTGATCACGCCCACCGGGTTGCGGAAGCGCGCCAACACCTCGAGGCAGGCGCGCGTGAGGCCGAGGCGGCGCTCGACCGGCTGGTACGGGTCGGTGACGCCCGACAGCATCAGCATCCGGGGCCGCCACGCGGGGCGCCGCAGCTCGGCCTCGAGCAGCGCGGCGGCGTGGCGCTTCACCAGGATCACGCGCTCGAAGTCGAGGCCCGCCGACAGGCCGAGGTACTCGTGGGTAGGACGCGCGTAGCAGTAGGCGCAGCCGTGCTCGCAGCCGCGGTACGGGTTGAGGCTCGCGCCGAAGCCCACGTCGGGGCTCGTGTTGGTGGTGATGACGCCGCGCGAGGTGTCGTCGAGGTAGCGGGTGCGCGCCCGCAGGTCGCCCTCCTCGAGCTCGGCGGGATCGAGCTCCACCTCGAGCTCGGCGAAGCGGCTCGTGGGGTTGGAGGCGACGCCCCGCCCCCGGTGCGCGGGGGCGGGCCGTCGGTCGCGGCCGTCGGTCATGCCTGAGTCTAGGCCGCGCCCGGGCGCACCCGCACGGGGCGCTCGGTCACCCGCGGTCGTCCGGGTACTGGAACGCCTCCTCCAGCGGCACCCCGAACACGCGGGCGATCCTGAAGGCCACCTCCAGGGACGGGGAGTAGCGCCCCTGCTCGATGGCGATGATCGTCTGGCGCGTGACGCCGACGCGCTCGGCGAGCTCCGCCTGCGTCATCTCGCCGTGGCGGAAGCGCAGCGCACGGACCTCGTTGGTGACCTTGGTGGGCTTGGCGGTCACGCCAGGCTCAGCCCGCGCTGGTAGGCCACGAGCCGGGCTACCGAGGTGGTGACCGACGACACCACGAAGCCCCCGTAGATGGCGTTGGCGACCCAGAAGTGGTCGAGCTCGAGCATGGCGAGGACCAGCGCGGTGCCGGCGCCGAACACCAGCGGCCACATGCCTACCCAGTCGCCGAAGCGCGCCACCTGCCGGTCGCGCTGGTCCTCCTGGGTGTCGCGGCTGCCCACCACGATGGCGTAGGCGAAGTGCAGCACGATGGTGGCGACGATGGAGAGGAGGGTGGCGCGGATCATGGGGCCCTGGAAGGCCACGTCGGCGATGGGCGTGCCCCGGACGCGGCCCGAGATCGCCGCGAGGTACCAGAGGAACACGCCCACCGCCACCACCAGCTCGATCCAGGTGGAGCGCTCCTTGTAGCCCATCGCGTCGCGGACGTAAGAGAAGCTCGACATGGGGTCAATGTAAAGCGCAACGGACAACATGTCAAGAATCCTTAACACAGCGCGGGCGGCGGCTCGGCTGGCGCGAGCGACGCACGCTAGCCCCGCCCGGCGCCCCCCGGCTATCCTGGCTGCCACGCCGCACGCGGCCCGGAAGGATGGAGATGCCCCCGATACCCGACGTCCCCGCCCTCGTGAGGGGCGAGCTGGTCGAGCTGAGAGCGCCTGCCGTGGAGCACGTGGACCCCATCGTCGAGGCGGTCACGGAATCGCTCGCCGAGCTGAAGCCCTGGATGCCCTGGGCCACCGACGCCTACGACCGCGAGGGCGCCGAGCTGAGCCTGCGGCGCGCCATCGCCGCCTTCGTGACGTGCGAGGACCTCCGCTACCACATGTTCGAGCCCGGCACGGGCCGCTTCCTCGGCGCGACCGGCCTGCATCGCATCAAGTGGAGCGTGCCGCGCTTCGAGATCGGCTACTGGCTGCGCAGCAGCGCCACCGGGCGCGGCTACGTGAGCGACGCCGTGCGCGCCCTCACGCGCACGGCGTTCGAGCGCCTGGGCGCCAAGCGCGTCGAGATCCGCTGCGACGACCGCAACCTCGCCAGCGCCGCCGTCGCCGAGCGGTGCGGCTTCGCGCTCGAGGGGGTGCTCGCCAACTTCACGGTGGGCACCGACGGCACGGTGCGCGACGAGCGCGTCTACGCGCTCACCGCCCTGACCGGCCTGCGCTGAGCGGCGCTTCCGGGCCGGCCGTGCGGCAACGCGCACCGGCCGCGCGCCGGCCGACCCGCAGAATGCGGCATGCGAGCCGAACCCGCACGACCCTCCGCACGCCCCGACCCCTCAAGCCCCAGCACAGGCCTCTGGCAGGCCGCGAGCGTGGCCGCGTTCCTGGTGATGGTGGCGATGAACGCGCTCGCCAACCTGCTGCCGCTTTTCGGGCGCGTCACCGGCGACGTCTCCGACGGCTACCCGAGCCTCTTCACGCCGGCGCCGTACACCTTCTCGGTGTGGGGCGCGATCTACCTGCTGCTGGCGGCCTTCGTGGTCTACCAGGCGCTGCCGCGGGCGCGCGACGACGCGCGCCTGGCGCGCGTGCGGCCGCTGTTCGTGCTCTCCTGCGCGTTCAACACGCTGTGGCTCGTGGCGTGGCACGGCCTGGCCATCGCCCTCTCCGAGCTCCTGATGCTGGCGCTGCTCGCCACCCTCGTGGCCCTCTACCTGCGCGCCGACCTGTGGCGCGCCCCCGCGCCGCCCTGGCAGCGCTGGCTCCTCGACCTGCCGTTCGCCGCCTACCTGGGGTGGATCTCGGTGGCCACCATCGCCAACAACTCCATCTTCCTGCTCGACCTCGGCGTCGACGGCGGCGCCCGGGCGGTGGCCATCACCGTGGTGATGGTGGCCGCGGCGGCGGTGCTGGGGCTGCTGGCGCTGCTCACGCGCCGCGACTGGGCGTACGCGCTGGTGGTGGGCTGGGGCCTGGGCGGCGTGGCCGCGGCGCGGGCGGGCGAGGCGCCGACCGTGAGCACCGTGGCGCTGGCGTGCGCCGTCGGCCTCGGGCTGCTGGCCGCGCTGGCGTTCGCGGGGCGCTACCGGCCGCCGGGCGGCCGTCGCGGCGCCGAGGCGCTCGCGCCCGGGCGCCGGCCGGTAGTCTGAGCCGCATGACGGAACGGACCTCGCTCCCGCTACCCCTGCCCGACCCTTCCGCGGTCGTCGAGACCCTGAGGGGGCGCCGCAGTGTCGGCCAGCCGCGCCTCGCCGGCAGCGCGCTGCCCGACCACGCCGTGGTGCGCGACGCCCTGGAGTCGGCGCGCTGGGCGCCCAACCACAAGCACACCGAGCCGTGGCGCTTCTACCTGCTCGACGACGCGCGCGTCCGCGCCCTGGCCGAGCTGAACGCCGAGATGCTCGCGCGCGACGGCGCGCCGGCCGAGAAGGTGGCCATCAAGCGCGAGCAGTGGGCGGCGGTGCCGGGCGTGGTGATCATCACCGTGCGGTCGGAGCCGGACGCCGACGACGTGACGCGCCGCGAGGACTACGCCGCGGTGGCGTGCGCCGCGCAGAACTTCATGCTCCACCTGTGGGCGTGCGGGGTCGCCAGCAAGTGGTCGACCTCCGCCGTGTGGCGCCACGAGGGCTTCTGGCCGCTGCTGGGCCACGCGCCCGAGCCCGACGACAGCGATGACGACCGCGTCCTCACCGCGGCGCCCGGCGCCGACGGCGAGGAGGTGGTGGGCATCTTCTTCTACGGCACGGCCGAGAGCGTGCCGGCCGGCAAGCGGCGCCTGCCGCTCGAGGCGGTGCTCACCGACTTCCGCGGCTGAGGCGCGCCGCCGCGGCCGCACGCGCCTACGGGCGCCGGGCGGAGCGCGCTACGAGGCGTCCTCGCCGTACGTGGCGTGGTAGTAGCGCCGGAAGCGCTCGTGGTCCTCGCTCGTGGGCGCGGGCGTGCCCTCGAGGTACCGCCCGAGGTTCGCGAGGCAGTAGTGCCAGCCGCCGAGCACGTCGAGCGCGCTGGGCAGCGTCTCGACGTCGTGGGTGAACACGAGCACGCTCGAGCCTTCCGTCTCGCCGGGGCGGGCCTCCATGCGGATCGTCTGGTCGCCGAGCATCCCGGGGTAGGGCGCCTCGTCGGGCCCCTCGACGCGGTACTCGAACACGTGCGGCGGCTCGTAGGCCGTGAGGGTGCCGGGCGGCGCCTCCTCGCTCACGCCTTCCTCGCCCTCGAACGTCTCGGTGACCGGGTTGCCCACCACGCCGTCGGTGCGCAGGCGCGTGGGGTACCAGCTGTCGAGGCCCTCCGGCGCGCTGATGGCCTGCCACAGGTCGGCGAGCGGCCGGGCGTAGGCGCGGCGGAACGCGACCCGGTAGCCGTTCCCCGTGCGGGTCAGGCTGCCGGCGCCTTCGATCTTCTCAGCGGGGTCCATGACCCAGGATAGGGGCCCGGCGCCGGCCGCCGCAACGCCCCGGCGGCGCCCCGGCGGCGCCACGTGCCCCAGCGCCCCCGGCGGCTGCGCGGGGGCGCCTCAGCGCTTGCGCAGCTTCCACACCTGCTCGCCGGGGAAGCGGTAGGCCCACGCGGCCGGCTGCGCGAAGCGCTCGCCCGCGGTGGGGGACGCGGGGCGCGGCTCGCGGTAGTCCTCGACCTCGAAGCCCACCTCGCGGAAGAGCGCGAACCACTTCGACAGCGGCAGGTTGAACTCGACGCCGCCCGGGTCGACCTCGACCGTGGTCCAGTCCTGCACGTGGAGGTCGAAGTACGGGTTCACCAGGCGCTCTACCAGCGGGCCGCCGTCAGCGGGGCTGCACACGGCCGCCAGCGGGTGGTGGCCCAGGAACACCAGGCGGCCGCCGGGCGCGAGCAGGCGGTGCGCCTCCGGCACCCAGGCGTAGGGGTCGCACCAGATGGCGGCGCCGTACTCGCTGATGGCGAAGTCGAAGGCGCCGCTCTCGAAGGGCGTGCGCTCGGCGTCGCCGTGGACCAGCTCCAGCTCCACGCCGTGCTGCGCCGCCAGGCGGCGTGCGGTGGCCAGCTGCTGCTCGGAGTTGTCGATGGCCGTAACGCGGGCGCCGCGCCGGGCCATCCACCCCGACACGTAGGCGGTGCCGCAGCCCAGCTCCACGGCGCGCATGCCCGCCATCGAGGCCGGCAGCATGCCGAGTTCGGGCTCCGGCACGCCCCAGATGCCCCAGCTCGGCTCGGGCTGCGCCCAGGCGCGCTCGCCGGCCGCCACCCAGTCGGCGGCGCGCTCGTCCCAGTAGCGGCGGTTCTCGCTCACGTGCGGCGGGAGATCGGGCTCGGTCGGCATGCCCCTACTCTAGCCGCGCGCTGGCCGGCCTAGGATGGGGGCATGGAGAACGTTCAGACGCTCTGCCCCGAGTGCGGCAGCGAGCACAACTACGAGATCGGTGAGCTGCTGGCCTGCTCGATGTGCGGCCACGAGTGGAACCCCGACGAGCCGGTGTCCGACGGCGACGTCGTGCGCGACTCCGTCGGCAACGTGCTGGCGGACGGCGACAGCGTGATCGTGGTGCGCGACCTGAAGGTCAAGGGGAGCGCCTCCGGCATCAAAGCCGGCACCAAGGTGCGCGACATCCGCCTGGTCGAGCCGGTCGACGGGCACGACATCGACTGCCGCGTCGACGGCTTCGGGCGCATGCGGCTGAAGTCGAGCGTGGTCAAGAAGGCCTGAAGGACGCGCGCGCCCGCCAGGGTCACCCCTCGAAGCGCGTCAGCTGGCGGGTGCCGTGCCACAGCGGCAGCACCGTCGCCAGCAGCGTCAGCGCGGTCAGCATGGCGATCACGGCCAGCCCCTCGGGGCTGGTCCAGTAGGCGGCCGCGCCGGGGCGCTGCAGCGCCGTCCAGGCCGGCCGTGCCAGCAGCAGGGTGGTGAGCGTCGCGTAGAGCAGCGCCAGCCCCATGAAGGTGAGCGCGCCGGGGGTCATGGCCAGCTCGTTGGGGTTGGTGTACTGGAAGCGCGGGTGCGCCGCCCCCAGGCCCACCGCCAGGCCCGTGAGGCCCACGGCGCTGAAGCCGGCCGCCAGCGGCGCGCCGAACGCCAGGGTGGGGCTGAGGTCGAGCACGCGGCCCGCCGCCACCCCGAGCCCGACGGCCAGCGCCAGCATCAGCGGCAGCGTGAACAGGAACTTGGCGAGCACCAGGCTGCGCTTGCGCAGGGGCTGCACCTGGGCGAGCCAGTAGCTGCCGGCCTCGTACGACACGGTGGGGTAGGCCATGCGCAGCGCCACGCCCGCCACGATGAAGCTGACGAAGGCGATGTTGAGCGCCCCCATCACGTCGCGGAACTGCTGGGTGGGCACGGGGATGGCCGCCAGGCTCACGAAGTAGACCCCTGCCAACGCCGCCAGCACGATCACCTGGCTCCACTGCTGCACGTCGCGCGCGAACACGCGCGCGTCCTTCGCGAGGATGGCGCCGACCGCGCCCAGGCGCCGCGTCAGGAAGCGCTCCCAGGCGGGCGTGGGGCGCGCGGCGCGGGTGCGCGCCGCCGGCGCGGTGTCGAGGCTGCGCACCCAGCCGCGCGCGAAGGCCAGGTGGGCGAGGGAGCCGCTGAGCAGCAGGCCCAGGCCGCCGAGGCCCACCAGCGCCGCGAAGCTGGCGTGCAGGCGTCCGTCGAGGGCCGCCCAGCTAGCGTTGGTGGCCCAGGCGGGCGGCAGCCAGCCGATCTCGAGGCGCGCGAACGCCGTCAGGAAGCTCTCGAAGGCGGCGGTGTCCTGCGGGTCGACGCGCAGCAGCTGCTCGGGCCGCAGGGCGCGCAGGCCGAGGAGCGCGGCGGCCGCGGCGCTGATGCTCACGGCGGTGGCCACCTCGCGCACGCGGCCGGCGGGGGAGAGGCGCACCAGCACCAGCGCCAGCAGCGCGCCGAGCGTGACCGGCAGCGCGTAGAGCGCCGCCGCGGCCAGCACGCTGACGGGGTAGTAGAGCGGGTGCGCGTCCAGCGCCACCCCCACGCCCGCCAGCACCGGCAGCGTGAACAGCAGCGGCAGCCCAGCGGCGTTGACGAACAGCTCCAGCACCTTCATGCCGAACACGCGCGCGGCGTCGGTGGGGTGGGCCAGCAGCAGCTCCAGGTCGTCGGAGCCGTAGAGCGTGCCGATGCTCGCCACCAGCACCGAGAAGAGCACCGCGGCCATCAGCATCAGGAACAGCCCCTCGAGGCTGCGCTGCGTGACGGCAGGCGCGATGGTGTCGATGAGCGGGTAGGCGTAGATCCACGTCACGCCGGCGCGCACCAGGCGGTAGCCGCCGTAGGTGACGGCCGTCAGCAGCAGCAGCGAGCCGGCCAGCCAGGCGGGCCGCGCCGCCAGCGAGCGCAGCGCGCCGCGCAGGCGCAGGGCCGCCAGCGTCACGCGGGTTCCCGCGCCGAGGCCGCCTCAGCACCCTCGCCGAGGCCCTCTGTGAGGTGCAGGAACAGGTCCTCCAGCGTGGCGGCCTCGCCCTGGTGCGTGAGGGCGCGCAGCTCGCCCATGGTGCCCAGCGCGATCAGGCGCCCGCGGTCGATGACGGCGATGCGGTCGGCCACCTCCTCGGCCACCGCCAGCGTGTGGGTGGTGAGGATCACCGTGCGGCCGGCCGCCGCCAGCTCGCGGAACAGCTTCTTGACGTCGCGGTGGCCCTGCACGTCGAGGCCCACCATCGGCTCGTCGGTGATGAACAGCTGCGGGTCGCCGAGCAGCGCGGCGCAGAAGGCCAGGCGCTGGCGCATGCCGTGGCTGTAGCTCTCGGTGAGCGCGTCGGCGTGCGCGGCGAGGCGGAAGCGCTCGAGCAGCGCCTCGATGCGGCGCTCGGCGTCGTGCTGGCGCCGCACCCCGGCGATGTAGCGCAGCAGCTCGCGGGCCGTGACCTTGGGGTAGAACCAGGCGCGGTCGGGCACGAAGCCCGTGGCCGCCTTGGCCGCCAGCAGCGCGCGGCGCGTGTCGTGGCCCGCGATGCGGATGGCGCCGCTGGTGGGGCTGGCGAGGCCGGTGACGCAGCGGATGGTGGTGGTCTTGCCGGCGCCGTTGGGGCCCAGCAGCGCCAGGACCTCGCCGGGGCGGGTCTCGAGGTCGAGGGAGTCGACGGCCAGGGTACGGCCGTAACGCTTGGTGAGGCTCTCGATCGTCAGCAAGGTGTCTCCGGGCGGGGCTGGCCCTCCGCTAGGTTATCCGGGCGCCCGCTACGGCGGTGTGGTGGGGTGCTCAGGCGCGCCGCGTCGGTCGCGGTCGCGGAGCGCCACCAGGCGTGGGCCGACGCGGTGCAGGTCGCGGCGCATGCGGGTAGCCTACGTCGAGGGGCCGGGACGCGGCCCCGCCGGAGGAGAGGCCATGGACCAGAAGCTCGTTCCGTTCCTGATGTTCGAGGCTGGCGCTCGCGAGGCGGCGGAGTTCTACGTCTCCGTCTTCCCCGACGGGCGCCTGCTGCCGAGCGAGGGCCCCGGCGTGGCGTTCGAGCTCGGCGGGGTGCGCTTCGAGGCGTTCGACGGCGGCCCGCGCTTCACCTTCAGCGACGGCACCTCGTTCCTGATCCGCTGCGAGACGCAGGCGGAGGTCGACCACTACTGGGAGCGCCTGCTCGAAGGGGGCGGCCAGGAGTCGCGTTGCGGCTGGCTGAAGGACCGCTTCGGGGTGTCGTGGCAGGTGGTGCCGACCGCCCTGCCGCGCCTGCTGAGCGACCCCGACCCGGAGCGCGCCCGCCGCGCCCAGGAGGCGATGCCGACGATGAGCAAGCTCGACGTGGCGGCCCTGGAGGCGGCCGCCGACGGGCGCGAGGCCTGAGCCGCCCGACGCCCCCGCGGCCCGCGCGCCGTCGCGGCATCCCTCGCGTGGGCGGCGTATAACTACCGCATGCCCGAAGAGTTCATCCAGAGCCCGTCGAGCGCCGCCGTGCAGTTCATGCTCGACGAGCAGCGCGGCGGCTTCACGCCGTTCGAGCGCGCCCTCGCCGGCCTCAGCGGCGAGGAGGCCGTGAAGCGGCCCGCCGGCAGCCCGCACAGCCCTGCCGAGGTGCTGGCGCACATCGTCTTCTGGCAGGACCGCTTCTTCCGCGCCAGCCACGGCGAGACGCTCGAGCGCGTCGAGAGCGCCGCGCTGGGCTGGCCCAGCGTCACGGCCGCCGAGTGGGACGGCTTGGTGGAGCGCTGCCTCGCCAACCTGGAGCGCTACCGCTCGATCGCGCGCGACCAGGCCGAGCTCGACCGCCCGGTCGCCGAGGGCAAGCGCACGGCGCTCGGCGTCAACGTGGTGACTCACTACATCCACGACCTGCACCACCTGGGCCAGCTGATCCTGCTGCGGCGCATGCTGGGCGCGTGGCCGCCGCCCGGCGGCGGCGACACCTGGTGAGCCCGCGGTAGCGTCGGTCGGCCTCACCGGGGCCCGCGGCCGGCCTCGCGAACCGCTAGGGTGACGCCATGGCGCAGACGACCGTCTACACGATCGGCCACTCGACGCGCACGCTCGAGGAGCTCGTGGGGCTGCTGGAGGCGCACGGCGTGAGGCGGCTGGTCGACGTGCGCACCGTGCCGCGGTCGCACCGCTACCCGCACTTCGCCCGTGAGTCGCTGACCGAGACGCTCCCGGCGGCGGGGATCGAGTACCGCTGGTGCCGCGAGCTCGGCGGGCTACGGCGGCCGCGCAAGGACTCCCCGAACGCCGCCTGGCGCAACGGGTCGTTCCGCGGCTTCGCCGACCACATGCAGACCGCCGAGTTCGCGGCCGCCGTGGAGGCGCTCGTCGAGCTGGCGCGCGACGGCGCCCTGGCCATCATGTGCTCCGAGGCCGTGCCGTGGCGCTGCCACCGCTCGCTGATCGCCGACGCGCTGCTGGTGCGCGACGTGCGGGTGCTCGACATCATGAGCCCCACCAAGGCGACGCCGCACACGCTGACGCCGTTCGCGCGCGTGGACGGCACGCGCGTCACCTACCCGCCGGAGGAGGCGTAGGCGGCTAGCGGCTCACGGCCCGACGGCCAGGCTCACCGTCACCTCGTCGCCCTCGTCGACCGCCTCGGCGCGGCGCACCGCGGCCTTGATCGGCACGATGTAGCCGCCGTCCTTGGGCCACATGGAGGTGCGCCACTCGGTCCCACCGAGCCGCACCTGCACGGGGATCATCCCCCAGCCGTAGCTGACGAGGCGGGCGGCCGCCCGCAGCCCGTCCACGGCCTCCGCCGGCACCGAGACGAAGTAGTGGGGCGCGGGGCCGCGCCACTGCCAGATGGTGCCGCGGAACTCGAGGTCCATGCCGGGAGGATACGACGGCGCCGATGCTGCGGAACGGCCGCGGCTCGTGGAACCAGGTCGCGGGACGCTCGTCCACGGGAAGGCGCGTCCTGGCCTGGCCGAACGCTCAGCCGGGCGGGGTGCCCCTCACTCCTCGGGCAGCGCGTCGCCGAGCCTCTCGAGCTCGCGCCGGTTGCGCTGCGCGCCCTTCAGGCGCTCGGCCTGCAGGGCGTCGACGTCGCGCGCCTCGAGGCGCCACTCGACCTCCGGGCCTGCCGGGGCGACGCCCGCCTCGCGGATCACGTCCGCGAGCTCCGCCGCCTCGAGACCGATCCGCCGCGCGGCCTCGTGGAGGCTGAGGGTGGGCTGCGGTGCCTGGCGCTGCGCGCCTCGCTTCGCCATGCCGTCACGGTAACCGGCGCGGGCGCGCGGCGGTGTACCGTGCAGCATGGCACTCGGTGAGTTGCGGTACGAGGAGGTCGGCGACAAGCGCATCGCGTACGTGGACGGCGGCGGGGTGGCGGTCGCGGACCTGCAGGACGCCATCGACCTGGTCGGCAACGCCGCCTTCGCCGGCGCTGACGGCGTGGTCCTCGAGAGCGACCAGCTGCCGCCGGAGTTCTTCGACCTGAGCAGCGGCTTCGCCGGCGAGGTGCTGCAGAAGTTCGTCAACTACCGGGTGCGGCTCGCCGTGGTGGGGGCGCCGCCCGCGCGCACGAGCGAGGCGCTGGCGGCTTCATGCGCGAGAGCAACGCCGGCAGCGCGGTGCGCTTCCTGCCCGACCACGCCGCCGCCCGCGCGTGGCTGGAGCAGGCCTGAGGCGGTGAGCCGCGTCGTCCTGCTGCACGGCGGCGGGGTGGGGCCGTGGATGTGGCGCGCGGTCGCGGAGCGTCTGCCCGAGGGGCACGAGGTGCTGACGCCGGCGCTGGACGGCCACGGCGCGACCGGCGCCCCGACCTTCACCGACCAGGCGGCGGCCGCCCGCGCCGTGGCGCGCGACGTGGTGGCGACGTTCGGCGCGGGCGCCGTGACGCTCGCGGGCTTCTCGCTGGGCGGGCAGGTCGCGCTGCAGCTGGCAGCGACGCGGCCCGAGCTCGTGGCGCGGCTGGTGGTGATCAGCTCGCTCCTCGAGCCGCTGCCCGGGGCGGGGCTGACCGCCTGGCTCGCGCGGGCGGCCGCGCCGCTGGCCGCGAGGCCGTGGTTCGCGCGCCTGCAGGCGCGGCAGCTGGGCGTGCCGGAGGAGCGCTTCGACGACTACCTGGGCACGGCCAGCCTGCTCACGCCCGAGAGCCTGGCGAACCTGACGCGCGCCAACGCCAGCTTCGAGGCCGCGCCGCTCTTGGCGCGCCTCACGGCGCCGGTCACGCTCGTGCACGGCGAGGCGGAGCCGCGCCCGGTGGCGGCCGGGATGCGACGCGCGCGCGAGCGGCTGCCGGGAGCGGCCCTCGTGAGCGTGCCCGGCGCGGGCCACACGCTGCCGCTCACGCACCCCGAGCTGGTCGCGCGCCTGGTGGCGCGACCCGAAGGCTGAGCGGCGGGTCAGGAGGCGGAGCCACCAGCACGGCCGGGACGCCTGCACGCGACCGCCCCTGGCCGCGCGGCGATGCCGGCCAGGGGCGTTAGGGCGGTGGGGGTCGGGCCTCGCGGCCCGGGGCGGGTCATGGGGCGCCGCGGAGCCAGCCGGAGGCGTGCGCGCCTTCGCGCTGCTGGCGCGACTGCCAGGCGTACGTGGCGCGGCGTTCCAGCTCGGCCACCTCGGCCTTCAGCGCTTCGAGGGCGGCTTCGCGCGCGGCGCGGCGCCGTTCGGCGCGGGCGGCGCGGCGGAGCGAGTCTTCGGCGGCTTCGCGGTGGAGGTCGTTCACGCGGTCCCGGGCGAGGAGGTGCAGGGAGTAGCTCTGTTGGATCATCTCAGCGTCCCTCCGATGGGTACGAGCTGCGTCGTGGTAGGCCGCCCGCGCGGTGAGGATCCGGTCAGCGGTTGGCCCAGTGGCGGGGAGTGCGGGGCTTGCGCTCGCCGTCGGCGTAGCCGTTGCGGCGGAGGCGCTCGTCGCGGCTGACGCGCACGTTGCGCGGCGTGACGATCTGCCCGAAAGGCATCAGGAACATGTCGACCTCCTTCCACGGAGCGAGAACAGGCACACGGAGGTGCCCAGGGTGGCGCGGAGAAGCCTCAGGGTTGCCGGCCGCCAGCAGGCGGCGCTAGGGGGACGTGACGGGGTCGAGGGTAGTGACCGGGTCGTCGAGGGTCTGGTCGGTTGTCGGGTGTCAGGTCAGGCGGTGAGCCCGAGGCCGAGGCGCGGGGCGACGACGACCGGGCACCGCTCGTGCAGTGCTGCGTAGCTGGTCATCCGCATGTTCGCCCACCTCCTCGGAAGCCGCCGGCGCATGCCGCCTGGCGGTGGAGCATCGCTCCCAGGTCGGAGAGCCTAGCAGAAGCGCGGATGGGCGTCAAGCCCCCGGCTCTCACGCGCCTTCACGGTCCGGCGCCGTGTCAGGGGCGAGCATCGGCGCGGGGCCGGGGGCGCCCGCGGCCGGCGCGGGCTGAGCCGTCACCGTCCGGCCGCCGCGCGGCCCTATGCTGGCGCCATGAGCGACCCGGAGCGCGACGACCGCAGCCCCCGCGAGCGCATGCTCGCCGGCGACCTGTACATCGCCGACGACCCCGAACTGAACGCCGCCAGCCTGCGCGCCGCGCGCCTGCAGAAGCGCTACGCGGCGCTGTGGCCCGACGACCCCGAGGGGGCGGCCGCGGTGCTGCGCGAGCTGCTGGGCGGCGTGGGGGAGGGCGCCTTCCTCAAGCCGCCCCTCTACGTCGACTACGGCAGCAACCTGCGCGTGGGCGCGCGCACCTTCGCCAACTACGGCCTGGTGGCGCTCGACGTCGTGAGCATCACCATCGGCGACGACGTGCAGATCGGGCCCAACGTGCAGCTCCTCACCCCCACGCACCCGCTCGACCCCGAGCTCAGGCGCGCCAAGTGGGAGGCCGGCGAGCCCATCGTGATCGAGGACAACGTGTGGCTCGGCGGCGGCGCCATCGTGCTGCCCGGCGTGACGATCGGGCGCGACGCGGTGGTGGGGGCGGGCGCGGTCGTCACGCGCGACGTGCCGCCGGGCGCTGTGGTGGTAGGCAACCCGGCGCGCGTGGTCAGGCGCCTGGGCGAGGGCGGGCCGACGGCCGTCTGACGCGGCGGCCCCGCGGTCGTGCGCCCGCTAGAGCGTGACGCGCCCGCCCGTGGCCAGGGCGCGCTCCACCGCGAGGCACAGCGCCACCGAGGCGCGGCCGTCGGCGGCGGTGGCGGCGGGCGCGCTGCCTGTGCGCACCGCCGCGACGAAGGCGGCGGCCTGGCGGGGCACGTCGAAGGCGTGGCCGCTGGGCGCGACCTCGAGCTCCTCCAGCGTCGCCTCCGGGCCGTGCCCGCGCTGGAGCGTCAGGCGCTGGCGCGGGTTCGGGTCGAGGTCCATCTCGCCCTCCCAGGCGGCGCGCAGCGCCCCCTCCTCGCCCACCAGCTGCAGGCTCACGTGGTGGCCCCACGCGGCGAGCGAGCGCGTGACCAACGCCTGCGCCGCGCCGAAGCCGAGGCGCACGTCGAGGTTCTCCCAGGCCGCCGGCGCCTGCGGCCGCTCGGTGGCCCACGCCTCCACGGCGCGCGGCTCGCCGTGCGCGGGCGCCAGGTACCAGCGCGCCAGGTCGAGGTAGTGGATCGGCTCCTCGAGGATGCTGCTGCCGAGCTTGGCGGGGTCGCTCTTCCAGCCGCCGGCGCCGGCACGGTAGGGGCGCCGCCACAGGTCGAGGCGCAGGTGCAGCGGGCGCCCGACGGCGCCCTCGTCGAGCAGGCGCTTGACGCGCTCGAACAGCCCGAAGACGCGCATCTCGAGGCCTACCGCCACCACCTTCCCGTGCGCCCGCGCGGCGGCGAGGACGCGGTCGCAGCCCTCGAGATCGGTGGCCATCGGCTTCTCCACCAGCACGTGGCGCCCAGCCTCCAGGCAGGCCACGGCGTGCTCGGCGTGCAGGTAGTTGGGGCTGGCGACGATGGCGGCCTCGAACCCCGCGGCGAAGAAGCGCTCCGGGTCGGTGGTGGCCGGCACGCCCCACTCGCGGCTCACGCGCTCGGCCGACGCGGGGCTGGCGACGAGCACGGCGGCGAGCTCGGCGCCCACCGCCGCCAGCGCCTCGCGGTGCACGCCCGCCCAGCGCCCGCCGCCGACCAGCCCGAACCTCACGCGCCCGGCCCCCCGAGCGCCGCGAGGCGGCAGCGGTCCTCGGGCGCCGGCGCGCGGCTCACCCGAGCACCTCGGGCTCGAGCGGCGGGATGCGCTCGAGCTCCTCGTCGAGCCGCACCTCGCGCCGCTCCGCCACCGAGCGCAGCACCGCCAGCGAGATGCGCAGCGCGTCGATGCCGTCGTCGATGGTGGCCACCTGGCGCGGCGCGCCCTCGGTGAGCTCGCGGTAGAACTGCGCGATCTGCGCGCGCCAGGCGTCGTGCTCCGGGGCGTCCCAGTGCTCGGGGTGCGGGCCGCGGTAGAGCGACATGCCGTTGTTCCAGTTCACGATCAGCAGGCCGTCGGGGCCCACGTAGCTGTGGCGCTCGATGTACTGCACGCCGCTCGGCAGGCCCCAGGAGATCTGCACCTGGCCCACGCGGCCGCCCGGGTAGGTGAGGGTGAAGAGCGCGCTGTCGAGCGCCTTCTCCTCGATGCTGGCCAGCTCCGAGCGCCCCTCGGCGAAGGTGTAGCCATGGGCCGACACGCTCTCGGGCTGCCCGTCGAAGATCACGCGCCACAGGTCGAAGAGGTGGCAGCACATGTCGATCACCGGGCCGCCGTTGCCGCGCGCGTCGTGCATCATGCGCTTCGGCCTGAGGCCCGCCACGATGGTGGTCTGCGCCAGCGTGGGCCCGCCCAGCAGCGCGTGGCGCCGGAGGATCTCGTGGTGCGCCGGGTCGAAGCGGCGCATGAGGCCGAGGCGCAGCTCGCGGTCGTGCAGCTCCGCCGCGGCCTTCATGCGCTCGGCGGCGCTGACGGTGAGCGCCGCCGGTTTCTCGCACAGCACGTGCTTGCCGGCCTCGATGGCGGCCACCGTGTAGCTCTCGTGCAGGAAGGTCGGGGTGCACACCGACACCACGTGGACGTCGTCGCGCGACAGGTGCGCGCCGGGGTGGGTGGCGGCCTCGGCCCCCACCAGCGCCGCGACCTCGCGGGCGCGCTCGAGCCACGGGTCGCACACCGCCACCACGCGGGCGCCGGCAGCGTGCCAGTGCTGGGCGTGGCGGGAGCCGAGGTCGCCGGCGCCGATCACCACCACCCCGAGGGGGCCGTTCGCTAGGTCGTGCCGCACGCCTTCGCCTGACGGTCTCTCCATGTGGTGCGCTCCCGTGAAGGGCCGGCGCTACCGGCCGGCCGCGTCCGGGCGATACTACCGCTCCTGGCGCGCGCGTTCCACGCCGTCACGCGTCACGCGCGGCGATCGCGCCCCTCACCCCTTGACCCCGCCGGCGGTCAAGCCGCTGATGATGCGCTGCTGGAAGAACACGATCAGCAGCACCAGCGGGACGACGCCGAGCGTCACGGCCGCCGAGATCACCGCCCAGGGGAACGAGAACTGCCCCTGGTAGAAGGTGATGCCCACCGGCACGGTGCGCATCTCCACGGCGGTGTTGAAGGTGAGCGCCAGCAGGAACTCGTTCCAGGAGTTGACGAACACGATGATCGCCGCCGTGACCATGCCGGGCGCCGACAGGGGCATGATCACGCGGAAGAGCGCGCCCAAGCGGCTGGCGCCGTCCACGGTGGCGGCGGCCTCCAGGTCGTCGGGGATCAGCTGGAAGAAGCTCGTGAGGATCATGGTGGCGATGGGCAGGCTGAGCGCCACGTACGGGACGATCAGCGCCCAGTAGCTGTTCAGCAGGTTGGGGGTGGTGACCACGTCGGGGAAGAACAGGAAGCCGCTCAGCCACGGCACCTCCACCCCGCGGAACAGGCGGTAGAGCGGCACCAGCAGCACCAACGACGGGAACATGCTGGTCATCACGATGCCCGTGAGGATCGCGCGCCGCCCCCGCGGGCGCAGCCGCCCCAGGGCGTAGCCGGCCAGGCCGGCGAACAGCACGCACACGAGCGTGGCCGCGATCGACACCACGAACGAGTTGCGCAGGAAGAGCGCGAACGGGTTGCGCTCGAACACCGCCACGTAGTTGTCGAGCGTGGGCGCCTGCGGCAGGTAGGTGATGGGCAGCTGCGTGAGCTCGCCGTCGCGCTTCAGCGAGGTGAGGAACAGCCACACCGAGGGGAAGAAGCCGTTGACGACCACGAGCAGGAGGGCGATCGCCAGGAACACGCGCGCGAGCCGGGAGCGGCGCTGGCCGGTCTCGTTCATGCTGGCGCCTGGCGGGTGGGGGAGGGGCCGGGATCGGGCATGGGGTCAGTCGTCCGTGTAGATCCACCGCAGGTAGAAGACGGTGATGAGCGTGGAGACGAAGAACAGCGCCACGGCCAGCGCGGCGGCGTAGCCGATGTCGAGGCCGTTGACGGTCTTGTAGATGTAGATGCCCAGCGTCTCGAGGGTGCGGCCGGGCCCGCCGCCGGTCATGGCGAACGGCTCGTCGAACGTCTGCACCGCGGTGAGGGTGCGGAAGATCAGCGCCACCATGATGGCGGGCCGCAGCAGCGGCAGCGTCACGCGCCAGAAGCGCTGCCAGGCGTTGGCGCCATCGATGCGCGCCGCCTCGTAGAGGCTCTCGTCGATCGACTGCAGGCCCGCCAGCAGGATCAGGCCCACGAACGAGGAGGTCTTCCAGACGATGGCCACCGAAACCGCCACGATGGCGGGCACGTCGCGCGCCAGCCAGAAGACGCCGCGCTCGCCGATCCACTGCGCGGGCAGCACCGCCCTGAGCAGGTCGTTGACGCCCAGCCGCCCCAGCAGGTCGTTCACCACGCCGTAGTCGGACTGGAACAGCCACGCGAACGCCAGGCCGCTGAACACGCGCGGCATCGCCCAGGGGAGCAGCAGCCCCAAGCGCACCAGCCACTTGAGGGGGTGCCTTACGTTGGCGAGCAGCGCCAGCGGCAGGCCCACCAGGAAGGCGCCGCTGACCGTGACCGCGATCAGCAGCAGCGTGATCGAGAAGCTGTTCCAGAAGCGCGGGTCGCCCCAGCGCGTGCCCTCGGCGGGGTGGTAGCCCATCAGCCAGCCCGCGACCAGGAGCAGGAGCGCGGTCCAGAAGAGCGCCAGGCCGGGCTTCAGGGCGCGGCGCCTGACGGCGTACCAGAGCGGCAGCAGCGCCGCCAGCAGCAGGGCGCGCCACACCCAGAGCCGCTCGAGGCTCCAGGCCATGTCGCCGCGCCCCCACAGCATGCGCACGAAGTTGTCGAGGCCCACGAACGGCGTGCCGCGCTGCGGCTGGTTGAGGCGCTCGAGGTGCAGGCTCTGCCACAGCACCGTCGCGACCGGGTAGAGCATCACCAGGGCGAGCGTCAGCAACGCCGGCAGCAGCAGCAGCCAGGCGAGCTGCCCCTCGCTGGGGTTGCCGCTCCGCAGCCGCTGCCAGAAGCCCGGCCTACGGTAAGGGGCCGCCTCGGGTGGACGGGGGGCTCCACCAGCTGGGAGCCCCCCGGGAGCGGGCCTCATTCGACGACGTCTTCGAGTCCGATCTGCATCTCGCTCAGGGCCTCGTCGAGGCTCAGGGTGCCGGCCAGGAAGGCGTTCATGGCGCTGCGGATGACCTCGGAGACCTCCGTGTAGAAGGGCGTCACGGGGCGCGGGCGGGCGTTGATGACCACGTCGTAGAACTCGGCGAAGAACGGGTTGGCCTCGAGCACCGCCTCGTCCTGGTAGAGCGCGCTACGCACCGGCAGGCGGCTGGCCTCGATGGCCAGGTCGCGCAGGAACTCGGGGCTCGAGTAGTGCTGGATGACCTGGAAGGCCACGTCCTTGTTCGCGCCGTACGGGTTCAGCGCCCACTGCCAGCCGCCGACGCAGGTGTAGCTCTCGCCGCCCTCGAAGGCCGGGATCGGCGCCACGCCGACCATGCCCTTGACGGTCGAGTCGTCGTCGTTCTGGAAGTGCGACCAGGCGTAGCTCCAGTTGAGCATGAACACCACGTGGCCGGCCTGGAACTCCTGGCGCGAGTTGTCGGTGGCGGTCTCGGCGATGTTCGGCTTGGTGATGCCGCTGTCGAGGGTCTCCTGGTACCACTCCAGGGCGCGGCGCCCGGCCTCGGTGTCGACGGTGACGTTGCCGCTCTCGTCCATCCACTGGCCGCCGGCGCTCCAGAACGGCTGCAGGAAGGTGCACACCGTGCCCTCGATGGCGGCGCCCTGGTAGTTGAAGCCCTGCAGGTTGGGGTCCGCCTCGCCCTCCAGGATCGTCAGCGCCTGGTCGCGCAGCTCGTCCCAGGTGGTGGGGGGCTCGAAGCCGTACTTCTCCAGCAGGTCGGCGCGGTAGTAGAGGAACATGGCGTCGGTGTAGGCGGGCAGGGCGTAGAGCGTGCCGTCGACGGTGTCGGCGGCCACGGGGCCGGCCAGGAACTCGCCCAGGTACGCCTCCATCTCCTGCTCGCTGCCGAAGTAGCCGTCGAGCGGCTCGGCCCAGCCGGCGGCGGCGAAGGTGGCGGGGCGGATGACGTCGATCTGGAAGACGTCGATGTCGCCGGAACGGCCGCTCAGCACCGTGTTGAGGTACTGCTGCTGCTGGTCGCTGGTGGCGCCGCCCGTCTCGAAGCTGATGGTGACGTCGGGGTTCTCGGCCGTGAAGGCGTCGGCGTAGCGCTGGTAGAGGTCCAGGGGCTCGCGCGGGTCGAGGAACATGACGACGTTCGTCTGTGCCAGCGCTCCGGACAGGAAGAGCGCGGCTAGGGCCAGGATCAGGGGTCGTCTCATGGGGCTACCTCCAGTTGTGGTCCGGCGAACTTACCGCCTGGTGCGTGACGCCACGACGCGGCCGCCACTGTGTCCGGATAACGTGCCAGCGCACCGGCTGCGGTGCGGCGTGACGGCGCGGGCGGGGCGCGCTACCAGGATAGCGGCCCCGCCTCACTTTCTCGCCGCCTTTGCAGCAGCCGGGGGCCTGGCGGCCTCAGCCGCCCAGGCGTTGCCACAGGAACTCGTAGGCCAGCGCCTGCATGAACGCCGCCTGCGCGTTGGTCGCGGCGCCGCCGTGGCCGCCCTCGATGTTCTCGTAGTAGGTGACGTCGTCGCCGGCCGCCAGCATGCGCGCCGCCATCTTGCGCGCGTGGCCTGGGTGCACGCGGTCGTCGCGCGTGGAGGTGGTGAACATCACCGGCGGGTAGCTGCGCCCGGACTCGTGCAGGTGGTAGGGCGAGAAGGTGCGGACGAACTCCCAGTCGGCCGGGTCGTCGGGGTCGCCGTACTCGGCCATCCACGAGGCTCCGGCCAGGAGCTTCGAGTAGCGCCGCATGTCGAGGAGCGGCACCTGGCACACCACGGCCCCGAACAGCTCCGGGTAGCGCACCAGCATGTTGCCCACCAGGAGGCCGCCGTTCGAGCCGCCGCGCACGCCCAGGCGCTCGCGGCTGGTGACGCCGCGCGCCAGCAGGTCGCGCGCCACGGCGGCGAAGTCCTCGTAGGCGCGGTGGCGCTTCTCGCGCAGCGCCGCCTGGTGCCAGCGCGGGCCGTACTCGCCGCCACCGCGGACGTTGGCGATCACCAGCACCCCACCGCGCTCGAGCCAGGCGCGCCCCACGACCCCGGAGTAGGCGGGCAGCAACGGGATCTCGAAGCCGCCGTAGCCGTAGAGCAGCGTGGGCGCCGGGCCGGCCTCGGCGCGCGCCGGCGCGATCTCGAAGTAGGGCACGCGCGTGCCGTCGTCGGAGGTGGCGAAGCGCTGCGTGACCGTCATGCCCGTCGCGTCGAAGAAGCTCGGCAGCGACCGGAGGGGCGCCACGGTGGCGGCGCCCTCGGCGTCGAGGTCGAGCCGCGCCAGCGTGGTGGGGGTGAGGAAGCCCTCCACCCTGAGCCACAGCGCGTCCTCGCGCTCGGCGTCGACCGGGCGCACGCCCACGTCGAGCGGCTCGCTGGCGGCCCCCAGCGCGCCGAGCTCGAGCGGGCGCCGGCGCCAGCCCTGCGGCGTGGGGGTGAGGACCTCCAGGCGGCTCTTGACGTCGTCGAGCACGTTGAGCACCAGGTGGTTCCGGGTGGCGGACGCCTGCCGCAGCGAGGTGGTGGCGGTCGGGGTGAAGAGCGTCTCGAAGCGGCGCTCGCCGGCCAGGAAGCGCTCCAGCTCGATGGCGATCAGCGAACCGGCGGCGTGCGTCGCGCCGCCCACCTCCCACGCCTCGCGCAGCTCGACGAACAGCCACTCGCGGTGCAGCACCGGCTCGCTCGAGCGCGGCACCTCGAGGCGCACGGGTGTGAGACCCTGCAGCAGGTAGAAGTCGGCCTCGTAGAAGCCCGCGGCGCGCATGATCACGGTGCGCTCGAAGCCCTCGGTGAAGTCGTGGTAGGCCCACACGCCCATGTCGGTGGGCTCGGCGGCGAACAGCTCGGTGGCCTCCGCGACGGGCGTGCCGCGACGCCACAGGCGCAGCGTGCGCGGGTAGCCGGAGGTGGTCATGCTGTCCGGGCCGAACTCCTTGGCGATGAGCACCAGGTCGCCGCTGGTGTCGGCCCACGACACGGAGCCCTTCGACTCGGGGTGGAAGAAGCCGCCCTCGACGAAGGCGCGCGTCGCCAGGTCGAACTCGCGCGTCTCGGTGGCGTCGGCGCCGCCGCGCGACAGGCTCACGAGCGCGCGCTCGTGGCGCGGCGGCAGCAGCTGCGCGCCCTTCCACACCCAGTTGACGTCCTCCTGCTCGGAAAGCGCGTCGAGGTCGAGCAGCACCTCCCACTCGGGCTCGGGGGTGGCGAACGAGCCCGGGGTGGTGCGGCGCCACACGCCGCGCGGGTGCTCGGCGTCGCGCCAGAAGTCGTAGAGGTACTCTCCGCGCTTGACGACCTCGGGGATGCGCGCGTCGGAGTCGAGCACCTCGAGGACGCCCGCCCGTAGCTGCTCGAAGCGCTCGCTGCCGAGCGCGTCGGTGGCCTCGGCGTTGCGCGCCCGCACCCAGTCGAGCTGCGCCGCGCCCTCGACCTCCTCGAGCCAGGCGTGGGGGTCGTGTTCGTTCACGGCTGTGGCCGTGGCAGCCGGTACCGCTTTCGGTTCCATGCGCCCAGGCTAACCCTTGGTGGTCGGCGCCCGCGCCGGGGGCGCGGCGGCGCGGCGGCCGCGGCGTTGGAGCGCCCCTCTACGCGCCGGGGCGCACCCGCGCCGCCAGCCAGGCCCGACCCGGCGTCCCGGCGCCCTTCAGGGCAGCAGGTAGAGCCAGTCGTCGGACAGGAACTTGTCGCGCGCCAGCCGCTCGGCGGCCTCGAGCTCGGCGGCGGTGATCGCTCCCTCGGTGAGGCCGTAGCGCCGGTCGAAGGTCTCGACCAGGCGGTCGAGCACGGCGCTGCGCGGCATCTGCGTCTGCTCGCGCAGCGGCGTGACGCGCTTGTTGGCGCTGGTGCTGCCCTTGTCGGAGAGCTTCTCGCGCCCGATGCGCAGCACCTCGAGCATCGTGGCCGGGTTCATGTCGTAGGCGGCCATCACGTGGTGCAGCACCGCGCCGCCGCGCCGCGTCTGGGCGGCGCCGCCGATCTTGCCCTGGGCCGACGAGATGTCGTTGATCGGCTTGTAGACCGCCTCGACGCCCATCGAGCGCAGCGCCTCCAGCACCCAGTCGTCCATGAAGGCGTACGAGTCGACGAACGACAGGCCCTTCACCAGGCTCTCGGGCGCGTACAGCGAGTAGGTGATGGCGTTCTGCGGCTCGGTGAACATAGCGCCGCCGCCCGTGATGCGGCGCACCACCTTGACGCCGTGCTTCGCGGCGCCGTCGGGGTCGACCTCGTTGCGCACCGACTGGAAGCGCCCCAGGATCACGGCGTTCTGCGTCCACTCCCAGATGCGCAGCGTGGCCGGGCGCGCCCCGCGGCCCACCTCGTAGGTGAGCACCTCGTCGAGCGCCATGTGCATCTCGGGAGGGCGCGGGCCCTCGCGGATCAGCTGCCAGTCGTGCTCGAGCCAGCGCTGCCGGAGCTCCTCGGCGCGCGGCAGCAGCTCCCAGGGGTTCGGTTCGTAGGCGCGGTCGCTCATGCGCGCTCCCGGGGGCGCCCGTCGGTGACGGCGCGGCGCACGGCCACCGCTACCGAGGCGGCGTCGAAGCCGATCAGCTCGGCGTCGGGGCGGAGCTGCTCCTGGATGCGCTGGGCGAGCTCCGCCTCCGAGGCCACGGCCGGGGCGCCCTCGAGCGCCCGCACGATGTCCGTGAGCGCCTCGGGCGGTTCGAGGAAGAAGTCGCCGCTCACCTCGACGTTCTGCAGGCGGCCGTCGTCGACCACCAGGTCGACGACGACGAGCTTGCCGCCGGGGGTCTTGTACTCGCCGTGGGATGCCATGCCTCGATGATAGCGCCCGCCCCGGCCGTCACCGTCGCCGGTCGGACCGGGGGCGCGGTGGGGCGGCGCGCCGCCGGCCGACCGCGAGGCGCGGCTCCGGGGAGCGCGCCATCAGGGCGGCCAGCCCCAGCACCTCGCTCCAACGCGCCGGCAGCCGCTCGCGCTCGTGGGCGGCGCCGGGGCGGGTGCGCTGGGCGCGGTGAGCGGCCACGCGGGCGGCGACCGCGCCGGGGTGGCGCTCCACCAGCACCAGCTCGCGCTTGGCGCGGGTCAGGGCCACGAACAGCACGTTGGCCTCGGCCTCCTCGTCGAGAGGCGGCTCCGCGAGCGCTGCCGCGGCCGGGGCGCCGCCATCGGGGCGCGGCGCCAGCTCCTCGGGGAAGAGCAGGAACACGCGCTCGGCCTCGCGCCCCTTGGCCTTGTGGATCGTGCTGAGCACCACCCCAGGGGTGGGAGCCGCGTCCGCCTCCGGGTCGTCGACCAGGAGCGTGCGCGCCAGGCGCTCGAGGTCGTCGAGCCTGCGCGGGCGCCCGGCGCCGAGCTTAGCTAGGAGCAGCGCCAGCGCCTGGTGCGCCTCCCGGCTGCGGCGCAGCGCCTCGCCGAGCGCCGCGCTGGTCAGGAGGCGCTGCTCGAGGCTGCGTGCCTCGGCCTCGGCGTGGCGCGCCACCACCGCCTCCGCGTCGGGCGGGAGGCGCCCCGCGAACAGCCGGCGGGCGAGCGCCACCACCGGCCCGGCCAGGTCGGCGCCCAGCACGCGTGCGGGCGTGCCAGCGGCGGTGAGCCGCAGGCAGAGCTCCACGAGCGGGCCGTTGACTCGGCACATCACCAGGTCGCCGGGGCGCGCGAGGCGCGGCAGGCGCCCCAGCGGCGCCAGCCGCACGCTGCCGAGCGCCGCGCCCGGCGCCGGCTCCATGGCGGGCGAGAAGCGCCGGGCGAGCGCCACGTGCCTGGTCGGGCACCGGAAGCTGACCGACAGCGGCAGCACGCTGGCGCCGGTGGCGGCGGCCACGCGCGCCAGCGAGCGCCGGTCGGCGCCGGCGAAGGCGTAGATGGCCTGGCGCGGGTCGCCGACGAACACCGCGCGGGCGCCGCCCTCCACCAGGCGCAGCACGAACGCCAGCGTGAGGGGGCTGAGGTCCTGGGCCTCGTCGACGCACACGAAGCCGAAGCGCGGCGGCGCGAGCCGCAGCGCGACCGGCAGGTAGACCATGTCGGTGAAGTCGACGCGGCCGGCGCGGGCGGCCGCCGTGCCGCGCTCGAGCAGCGCGGGCAGCAGGCCGTGGAGGGCGGGCGTGAGCGCGGCCGTGACGGGGCTCTCGAGCCCGTAGCGCTCGGCCACCGCCTGCACCGCGGATGGGTCGCGCGCGTCGGTGAGCTCCAGGCGCGCGAAGCCCGCGAGGCGCGCCAGGTGACCGGCCAGCGCGGCGGCCTCGCCGAGGCCCGCGGCGCGTTCCCGCACGAGCGCGAGGGCCAGGGCGCGGTACTTGCCCTCGTCGGGCGTCACGCCGCGCGCGCCGGCGAGCCCGCGGAGCAGCGTGGCGCGCCCGAGGGCGTGGATGGTGGTGGCCTCCACTTGCGACGGCAGGCGCGCGCGGAGCTCGGCGGCGGTGGCGCGGTTGAAGGCGAGGAAGCAGGCGGGCTCGTGCTCGGGGAGCAGGCGCGCGACCTGGACCAGGGTGGTGGTCTTGCCGCTGCCGGCGGTGGCCTCGACCACGGCGTGGCCGGTGCCCTGCTCGACGAACGCCAGCACCCGCGCCTGGTGCGGGCTCGGGGCGTACGCGCGCGGCGCGGTAGCGGGTGTGTGCTCTGCTGGATGCATCAGCGGCCCTCCCCCTACTGTCGGGGAGGGCCGCTGATGGGTCTACGGACGGTGGCCGAGCCCGACCGGGCCGGGGCCTAGCGTGCGGGCGTGACGCCTAGCGCGTCAGTCGCGCTCGCCGGCCGGGCGCGGGCGGGACGGGCGGCGGCGG